>Ga0325411_1002167_pt1 | contig 22094 bp, 9 predicted proteins | sample PopdelMetagenome_13_FD_206181 | JGI IMG/M metagenome (GOLD analysis project Ga0325411, IMG submission 206181) | Populus deltoides microbial communities from Bellville, Georgia, United States - Xylem-PdIQD-R4 | ecosystem: Host-associated > Plants > Phyllosphere > Stem > Wood/Secondary xylem... | reverse complement strand
ATGATTTGATCTCGTGTTTCAAGATTTTAGTTTTTGATATTTATTTTTTGGGGTTTTGTGTGTTGAAAGAAGTTTACTTTTCTTTGGAGAGGTACAGACTGCAAATACAGTTATGATTGTTATGGAACATGGATTTTAGAGAGGGAAATTGTTTTGGTTTATTGTGATTTTGTGGAGGTACTAATAATTAATTAATTTAGTAAGTTATAATTTAATCCCTAATATTTAAATACATTAAATAGTTAGTCCCTCTAGTGTAGAAAACTATAACTTAATCACTATATTTTTTAGCATTTGCAAATAAAAAATCTTTTCATTTGAATCACGCAACAAAGAGAAGCTCATCTTGTATTGATTGGTTATCATTTTAAAATATATATTTTTTTATAATATTTCAAGAGTGTGTTCAAGATAACAATAATAATTGTTTTTTTAAAATATTTCTTTTAAAAAATACATCAAAATAATATATATTTTTTTATTTTTTAAAATTTTATTTTAACATCAAATCATTAAAATAATTCAAAAATACAAAAAAATAAATTTCGAAATTTTCCCAAACTCCGGTTAAAACGTCCCATGAACACCCGTTAAATCCACTCTAATTAATTTGGAGTTAAGGCATAGAAATGGTCAATTTCTGTGATGTTAAGTTAGCGGTTGTGATACATTAACAGGGACAGCTTGGCCTTTCATAATCAAGGCTGCTAATCTTTTAGGAAACAGCTAAATAGTTGATCTTGAGGTTTTGTATCATTGCGGTTAAAAGCCTAGTTATAAAATGCAAATCACTTAGCGGATCACTTTAGAATCAGGTTCATTAGATTGATTGAGGGTTTGGATCGATTTGATTTGAGAGCTTGAATCACTTAAAAATTAAAGTTGATACATAATTAAATTGACTCGCAATTTAACTTGATGTAAAACCTAGCTTTTAACCCATTGATTTTTTTAAAAAATATCTTGTTAACATTGTTTTAATATTTTTTTAAAAAATTAGATTAATCTAGATTAATTCTCTTGATTTATAACCTAATCATGTTTCAATAGATATTAGATTAAATTTTATAACTATGGTTAAAATTACAAAAACTAGATCTTAAGTCAAAGGTTTGAGCATTGAAAATATATTTATAGAAATGGAACTTTGATTGTTCAAAAAATGTATTGATGCCGAATCATAACTGCAAACTGGCTTTCTATATTTATTCTCAAACAAGATCTTTCTTTCCTTGGAATGGAAGATTAAGGGTAGGAAATAAGAAAAGAGGAAGCCATAGAAATTTCATAGAAATTTCATAGAAGTTGCTTTCTTCCTCTTCCAATGACAGGTGTTCTCTCTGAAAAGTGGAAGTTTAAGGCACATTCTTGGAAAACTGTTGCCCCAACCAAAGAACTTTTGCACTGCAGAGAAGATTAATTGTTGAATGCTGAGGATGAAAAATGACACTAATGAAATTATTGATGGCATAATCACTTGCTTTTTGGGAGAATTGATTAGCTCTGTTTTTTTTTCAGCCGTCTGCACCCACCATTCTCAGAAATGGACATCTTCACATGCTATTGTCGAGCTTCTGTACTTCACAGTCACCAAGCCATTAGTTATTGTGAATTTAGGGCTTATCATTCACTACAAATCCTTTGCATATTTTTCACACCATTTTCGCTTCCAATACATTTGTGACATTTATCAATGATGCAACAATCCTAGATTTGGACCTTAACTGGGCGTGTCTGGAGTTCCTTCTATTATCACTGCAGAATGGAATTTATTAATAACATCCCCTAGAATGTTCAGGCTAGAAAGCAAGTCGTCGACTCTGGACACATACCAATACATAAGCTGCCAATGAACATAGCAAACATTTCATGGAGTAGATAGAAAAGAATCCTGCAAACTTCAGATCATCAAACATCTGGATTACTAGGCCTTATAATGCAACAAATAATATGCATCAACTGCAGCATCCTAACATCGACCATAAATATCTTCTCAAACACACAGGAATACAGAATCCTTGAGGTAATCAATATAAAATATGATAGAATACAAATTCTTTTTTCTAGACTAACCAGCCCGGCTCCCTTTTCTTCCCACTTCTTATTCTTTGTTCCTCGATGTTGTGAGTGTGTATCACATTGTCCTACCGGGATCGTAGTCCCTCCAACCTGAAGATGCAAGCACTGTGGATCTTCCTCTTTTCACAAGAAAGAAATCTAGAAAGGTCGTTGGTACCCTCCTATGTTAAACAAAGTATGAATATATGCAGCATCACTAACAAGAGGGAGGTGAGCATAACCGCCTGCAAGAGCACACCTTACACACTGCAACAAGATCACAATGTAGGCAAGTCCCACGCCTGCCCAGTAATGCATCCCAAACATACCATTATAGTGTATGAGAGGAAAGAAATTACTTGTATACCACAAGATCTGTAGGCCTGTTTCCAATAGCATGCCCATCATCAGATGGAACCTAAAGAAGTGAGGCACATCTTTGTTCTTCACGATCCCAATGTAAGCAAAGTAGCAATATATCATAGAGAACCAGACAGGTAATCTCGTGATCGCTCCTGGTACAAAGTATATCAAATCTCCAAGGACATCGTAGTGTTCAAGGAAGGGTTGGATGAAATATCCTGTATCTGATATTTGCAAAGCAATCAAATAAGGGACACATGCCAGCGTTCTCCACCACCATTCAGGCTTCTCAGCTAATACAGGGTAGCGAAAACCAAAAAGTTCGTTCCTATGCATTGCTCTGGGGGGCGTTATGGATCTTCGCTGTGCAGGTGACCAGGGTATTGTGTCTGATAAACCTTCCATGTCTCCAAACATTGAAGAGTGCGCAGGTAAAACATGTGACATTGTGTTCTCTGCCAATCGCAATGAAATTACAATTATGAATAATTGATGTCACAAGTCACATTTATCACCAAAATATATGGCCCCTTTTGTTTCCATAACTTTGAAAAGAATCGATGCAAAGATTTCTGTCTGAAACATGTATAGCCCCTGACCCTTTTCTCGACATAATCAAACCCTTACCTAACAAGATAGATAAAGATACAAAACACCACCATAACAACTACCATGGTTTAAACACCCAATAAATGCATATGAAACAATTTAACATCTATTAACACACATGTTTTGGCACTCGAGCTCTGTAAGAAAAATAATCCAACCAGGTGATCTTCTCTCTCTCTATTAGCAAATCTATACAGATGCAGCCTATTGACATATTAATTGCTCTGTAGAAAACAACATGTAAACATTTTGTGAATCAAACTCTGTAAAAATAGTTTGTCCAAACAAACATCATTTGTTACACTAATAATATACTCATACTGATGCAATGAATTAATATGTTAATTCCTCTGTAAAAAAATTACAGTAAAGATGGATTCCGCTAGATGAGGTGCTCATCGAGACATGTACTGCTGCATTGTTAACATAAGAACTTGCCATAGCTCTACGAATGCTTCTTGAGCATGAAGAACCGAGAGCAGCGTCAGCCTACATCCCGCTTATATAAAATTTTTACCACCCATTCATCGTAGATGTCTAAACTTAACGCACACCAGATAACTTCACAAAAAATTTTAGGGACTTGTTTTCAGCCCTAATACTCAAGGTTACCAGAGACATCCATATTCAGTCACAGCAAAAAATTATTTAAATGAAAATAGTTTCAGAGAAACTTAATGACCTTTAGAAGACCAGCAAGGCAGCTGTTGACGAGATCTGAAACGTGAGCTTCTGCTGATCGACAAAGTAGGCCATTCAGGCAAGTTAGATTCACACGCTACACTGGAGCTACTTGAAAAGGGCTTATTAGCCCCTACGATCTCCTGACATCCATCTGCAAGCTCACTCTTATACCTGGTTGCCGTCATCAGTATAACATTAACATCAGCACAAACAGAACAAATTAGAACTAAACTCCCAATTTTCCTCTATTAGATAGCGTTTACGATTAAATACCTCTACTTCAGTACTCCAAAACTTTGATTTTAAGGAAAAACATTAACAATCATTAACCAACAATACTCGGATATGACAATAAAGAAGCAATAAAAACAGCATACACTTAACATTGATTCATTAGCTCTCAAAACTGTTATCCAATCACAAAGTCAATACGTTTTTCATTAAAAAAAAACTTGGTGTAACAAATGATGTCCCAATTATTTGATCAGTCAATTGGGCAATGGCAACTACATAATAATTCAGACGCAGAAACCAAAATGTTCAGTCCCAAATTTTCTTTCAATATAATTAAGCTCATTTCTAAACACAAGATCCCACAGACTTATATTGATTAATTAGAAATCCACTAATTGATCCTTACGCCTCTCAAAATACTAAGAATTTTATTTATTTATTTATTTTTGCCTAAATCCCATTAATAAGCATCAAAAGAACACTTTTTTCTAACATCAAGCCCTGAAAAAATCTTCAAAATCAAACCATTTTTACAATAATAAAATAAGCAATATTTTTCAAATCCTGAAAAAAAAGAAAAAACATTTCAAAATAGCAACAAAATCAACTTTTTACACTATATATTACACAATCATGAATAAAAATGTAAGCCCTTTAATTATATTAAAAAATCAAACAAAATAAATATAAAAGTCATTTCCTTTCCCTTGCTTTCCCGTCCTCTCTCGAAAAACAAAAAACAGAGAAATACTTTCCTTTAAGAGAACTAATATACGTACCGGTAAGCAGCATACGCAGCGACGACGGCAGGAGCGAGAAGCGGGGAAGTCTTTGACAAGTGTTGGGCTGCGGTTGCGGTTGCGGTGGCGGACATCCTCCTGGCTTCGCGTTTTTCTCTTCTCCCACTTTCTTAAAAAATATAGGTGTTTCCTTTTTCATGCAAGATACGGAAGTCGGTTTGATTTATGAGACTGTCAATACGGCAGCGTTTTGGTGCAAAAGTAAGGCGGTGGAAGCAAGGCAGGTCTTATTGTAATTGTAGTCAAGTTGGGATGTCAACTCAAAAGAGTTTCCAGAATGTTCAGATTTTATAATAATTATTATTATTATTTTATAGTTGTGGTCATATATGATATTTGTTTTATAATTCATCAAAAGAGAGAAATTATTGGAAAAATATTTGTAGTTGTTTAAGGCGGTGGTGTTCTATTTCGCGGTAATTTTCACAATAGCTCTAACTAAAATGTATGATGAAATAGTAAATTAAATTATATTCGTAACTCGGCAAAACCGAGTTCAACCAAACATCAATTGAGTAGGAAAAAAAAAACACTATTTATAAATAATAGTGAAAACTAACATGCAATGAAATAGTACTGTTCATTAGTATGAAAAGAAAGCTAAAAGGACTCTAAAATATAGACAATTATTTTTTATTTTTACCAAACAGAATTGGTCTTTCTGATGGACCTGAAAACCAAAGAATATCATACCTCACTTTGAAGCCAAACAAATATAAAGCTTGTTTAGCCCAAAAAAGGCTTTTGATTTTTTTTTATTTGAGTATTTTTCTTTCAATTTAAGAGTATTGATATAACCTAATTTTATCCCATTAATTTTTAATCTTATTTGAGATTTTGGAGTTATTTTTTTAAAAAATTTGGCATGTTGAAGAAACTTTGTAAATTAATTGTTAAAAATAAGAAATTCTGTATTTTATCTTTTAGACCTAGTTTCTTATAACAGGTTTTTCGCCAAGTTAGAGCTTAAGAATAAGAATGTGGGTTTAATCTAAATTAAAGTACACATGTTAAGCTTTTCAGGGAGATATTATGGGCAGAAATCCGACTCATTTAGACCTTGAATCAGACATGCAAACTCGGGTCAGAAACCTTCTCGCAGCAGGATTCTTTACTTTCACATTAGATATTCAAACAGGAATATCTTGGGCTTTTGCTATCGAAATTAGGCAATTTAGAAACTCAAATTCATCTATATATCTAGGACTACAACTTTCATGAAGAACCCCAAGTCAAATAAAAATTTTTTAAGTACAAAATACGGACGCAATCGAATTGGTCGAAATAGGTCTCCTGATTTGATTTGGAAACTAACAGTACTTAATATTCTAATATAATTGAGAAGAGTCTGATATAAAAATGGTGGGTTTTAGAACCCAAAAAAGGTGCAAATCAAGCCTTTAATATGTCATGAATGAAAAAAATATAATTGAGATGATTGGACGTTATAAGAAACTAAATCAGAATCAAAATCTAATTGCAACAGAGTTAGTATTACAGCATAATTATCAGTTTTCAACGCAAATTCAGCTGTTATCCCAGTTTCTGCTCCCTGCCGCCACCCAGGCTTTCGGCCGGTGTGCAGGAGACGCCTTCATCTACGTTTTTCCCTCAGTCCAGCAGGAGCTTCTTCTCTTTTCCATATAGGCTTTCAGCCGGTGTTTCAGCAGCTTCCATCAGCAACATCCGGTCGGCAGAGAACTTGAGTCCCTTCTCTTCGGATAGCAGCAGTAACCTCCTCTTCCCAGCAGCGGCAGTACTATTTTCAGCAACTTGATTTTCAGTCACATCATCAACGACCAATGACAGCAGCTCCTCTCAACAAGCTGCCACTGCGAGCAGCAGAAATCCTCTTCTCAGCAAGCTACCATCATGAATAGCAGAAGCAGTGTCCAACATCTTATCTTCAACCGAGAGCAGCATCCAGTAGAGGTTCCCATTGCCAGCAGAAGGTAAACACAGGGAGAAGAACGAACAAAAAATAGGGAACAAACACAGGGGGCAATAACAGGGGGGAGTTCACAGAGAGGACCAAAAAAAGCAGAGAGACAAGGCAGGAAAAAAACTAAAAAAGGGAGAAAACGAGAGAGAACGAGAGAACACAGGAGACAGAAGGGAGAGAGACTGAAAGGAAGGGGAAGAGAAGGACGTTCTTCGGCCGGCGCTAGGATCATTACCCCCGTCTTTGTCTTCGCCCAGGTAAGTGTTCTTCCTCCTGCCCACAACTTCATTTCAAAGTTTTGAAAAATATTGCGAAGGTAATTATAATTACCTTTGCAAGGTGCGGGGCACGCGTGAATCAGTTCACGCCTGCCTGCTTCCTAAGCCGGGTTACTGGTCAGAACCAGTAACCAGGCTAGGTTCGATGGATCTGGCCCAGCTTGTATGGCTGGGTCTAAAAAAAAAGAGGAAAGGAAAACAAATGGGTTTTAGGCCCAGCCAACTCAAATTGTGTTTGTTAAGGTTGTGTTTTTTCCATGTATTTTATCTCCCTCCTATTATAATATCTGGTCAAATAAGCTCCTTTTTTATATCAAAAAATTCTAAAAATATTTAAGGATCTTTGTTGATTTATTTGTGGGCCCTTCGAGCTTTGTTTTATTTTTTTCTTTGTGTTTTGTATTTTTTCTGCTATGTACTCAATCTGTGGACCATTACCATTAAATGCAAAATCTATTGTGCAATGTTTCTTTTATTTCCATTTAAAAAAGGCAAATAATAATAGAGGGTAAAAAAAAATTGGCTTAGAAAAATTCATCTTAAAAATTCAAATTTTTGCCAGCTTATTCATTGGCGCCAGAGTCAGGAATATCACATATTTTTTGGATTTGTGTAATTATATTTACCAACGTTAGAGTTGGAAATATTTGTAATAACTATTCACTGACACCAGAGTTAAGAGTATGATCAAAAGAATAAAAAAAAAAAGAGAATAAATTCTTAGCAATTTTAAAACAAAACCAACAATTTTTTGGTTTGGTTCGGTTTTTTCAGTTTCAGACTTATAAAACCAAAACCGAACTGAACTGGTTGGTTTTTTTAAAATTCTAATCAGTTTAATCGGTTTTTTTTCATGGTTTGGTTTTTTCAATTATTATTTTTCTAGTTTTCTCGATTTATTCAGTTTTTCGGCAAAACATAATAAATACATATCACTGAGAATATTTCTCATTCACATTTTCGGCATTCATATTGCAAAAAAGACATCGAGGTTTCTTCGTGCCAAACATCCCCGTCATGTGAGTGGATCCAATAGCTTTCTCACAGAGTTGAACAAAAACTGAAACATTGTAATCTAAATTGCCAAAGTGAGAAAAAGAGGGATCAAACTGACAATAGCTCTGGGAAAGTTGTGCAATGTTTGGCTGGACGGTGAGAAGTTTTTGTTTATAAATTGCCTTTAATTCTGGCTCTAGCTACTCTCAACACCTCTTACTTCAGAATAGTCACGCTTCCCAGTCTCCAATTACAACCATGTCAACTTAGAAGTCGATAAATTAATTAGGGGACAACTCTCTGAGATCCGAGCAATCCCCCAGAAAACCATGGAACAACCCAGGACAACATCCACTGATTCCCAACCAAATTCTTTTACAAAGTTTCGTGCTTCTTCTTCTTCTTCTACCTCAAGACCTAGACCTCCCGGCCCTAGACAACCCAGTAATAACTCTAAGCCGTCCTTGAACATCGACGGCGAGCCCACTTTCAACGTTCCCATAACTAACAGACCTGGTGACAGTGTTTTGCAACCCACGTCATCATCTCTAGTCCGTGGTGAGTTTCTAGCAGCTCCTCCATACATGCCCAAAATTTCATTCCTGTGTCAACATGTCTGCACTTAATGCATCTCGCTCCCTCTCAGTCAAATCTTTTGAATGGAAGGGGGGGAAAGGAACACTTGTTTTTCTTGTTCTAGTTTTTATTTTTTAACTCTACGTTTCTGGTTTTTTCCTTATAAATTAATGGTATATAAATACAATATTGTTTCTTGGCTAAATCATAATTAAACAAGCAGCTGAAGAAGAACACACGGTTGCTGCTTCTACAAAGAGTCAGCGGCAAAGCATGATCACTGAAGCAAAACCGGATTTTGAGGCCCCACTTGAACGTTTAAAGAAATTGTCGGAAATGGAAGCAGAAAGTAATGTTGTTGTAGAAATTGCTTATATTGTTAATTCCTTGAAAGCCTCATCTTCTTCAAAAGGTATTCCAGAAGAGATAATTAAAAAGTGCCAAGAAGGAGAAATGAGCCTGCGACAAGGTTTGATGTTAGCCAAGAAAGCGCAAGAACTGCTGCGATCTGCTCTTGATGAAGGGCTTTTCTCTGCCTGAATAAATTCTGCTCATAAAATTTTCATATTCACTTGTGATTGCATATGCTTGTGCCTTTAAAGCCAAAATGGATTGTTTGTTGTATTACTTTCCTTTCTCTATCTTACTTAATTTCAAGGATAGTATCACTTCTGATTTACTAGTTTCTTTTTCTTTTTTGTTATGATTATCCTTTTATAGTTGAGGGCAAGGACACACGGGTGATTGTGCCTTCACGTTTTGGGGAAAAAAAAAAAAGGGAAGGAAAAACATGTATTCTGAGACCATTAAATTTGAAAAACTGGTAATTAATTAACTTTTTAGGTTAAAACATGAGGAAATTCAAGAAAATTTATTAAATAGACGTGAAGGCACAAGGGTTAACATGAGGAAAGAGCGTCCACCTTTAAGAAATGTCAAATAAAAGACTTCGAAAACCCGCCCGCAACATTGCTCAAGAAAATATAAAGTGTGAAAAAACTAAAGGAATATTATTTTTTAATAGCATTATTGTTCATTTACCTAAATATTGTCCACCTATTTCAAAAAAGGAATAAAGCCATGAGCGATGACCCATCCTTCTAAGCCTATTTACTCAACTCTTTTTATATTGCTCTTTTAGTTTTTTTAATGTGTTATTTATTTATATTTAGAGAACAAAATTCACCATAAATAAAATAAGCAAAATTATATTCAAAATATTATTCAGTTAAATATCATTTCATTTTGTCATAATTTTCAAATAAATTAATTATGACTTTTTTCTGATATTATTAATCATTTTATTAATTATTATGTATGAGTCTAATATGGATTTTTTTTTCAAATATGATAATGAATAAGCATTTAATATTTTCATTAATTACCATTTCATTAATTATTAAAAAAATTGCTATTACTTTTTATTGAATTTATTCAATGAAATAAGTAGTTAAAAAATCATTTCGTTATGAAAAAAAAAATTAAATGAATGAGAAAAAATAATTTTCATGAAAGAATATATTTCTTCTTTATATTTCTATTCATTATCCTATATAGAAATGGTTATTTTTATTATCGCCTACTTAAATAAAAATAGGTTATAAAAAACTCAAACTATGCTGATAGTATACATTAAAGGGTAATTTGAAATATCAAGGAAATGTTTACTTAAAATAATTATTAATAACTCTATGGAGTTGGCCAAGCGGAGAAGAGCTAGGATTTGACAATGTGTTCTCGTCCAAGATTTCAGGTTCAATTCTTACCAGGTGCAAATGATTCTATAAGGCCATCAGGCTTTTGGAAACTCCTTGGCTTTGACCCGAATACCTTTTACTAATCCAAAATAACAAACTGGAAAAATGATTTAATCTCGGCTTGCTCTTGTTACTGAAATTCTGACTGAAATGTTCTAGTTTTGTTCTGGTGAAATAATTTTTAAAAAAAAATCTATATTTTTTTTTTCTGTATAACCCAAAAAAACATGCTAAAATACTTTGAAATTAAAATATATCCTTCCAATTAAAAAAACAAAACTCTTGAGTGCTGCGGACCACTCCCTCCTCGATGTTAGTTGAGTTTATTTTGTTTTTACTGTTGGGATACAGGCCTCCTATTAATAACCCTTGAGTGTTTTAGTAGCCGTTGGTGATTTTTTTAATTGTAAATTGCATTAGCTGTTAGATTTTTTTTTATTAGTATTTTTTTTGGTTGGTTATTTTTGGCACCTGCTGGATCCTGGGTTCCTTAACTAACTATTGTGATATTTTTGGTTTTCTCCCTAGATAGTTGTCTCCATGTATTTTTTATGAATGAGAGCATGTTTTCTTTTACTTCTGATTTATACATGTGTATATATGACTTGTTAGCTTCTTGACTTATTTTATTTGTATCTATTATAGTTTTACATTTGATCCAAAAAAATAAAATTCTCAACTTGCTTGAAAATGATTGAATTGCATGCTGTTTTATGAGAAGGATAATTAAGATACCTTTACTGTAATTTAAGTAATTAAAAATGCCTCCACTTTATAGGACAAAATTAAAGAATTCTCATCTTATTTAAATGACAAAATTGCGTGCTATTTTTTAATTTTCAATTAATTTTTTTCAATTTCATCATTAAATATCTTCAATATTTGGTTGATTATGAATTAAGTTTTGTCATTTATTTTGGTTTGTTTTTTATGAACTTATTCCAGTCTGATGATCGGGGTCAATTTTACAAATTAACTTGAATAGACTTGGGTCATTTTATGGTTTAATGACCCAGATCGATGCAATATGTTGTTGTTTCAATATTTTTTTAAAAAAAATATGTCTTGAATTTAATTATTTTGAGTTAAACTATATTTTTACTAGTCGTTCATGTTATTTTTAGATCCATCAAGTTATTCAAGTTATATATATATAACCTTGAAAGAACATACCAAAATATTCCGAAACTAAAGAACAAAACACTAACCTGAACATCCATGCTCTACACAGATCTCGCCAACTAATGAACATACCTTTTGTATGATTTAAGAGATTAAAAATAACTAAATTGCATGTTGTTTCATGAGAAGAAAAAATGGCTCCAGTTGGATTCCACAAGAGATTAAAAATGACTCCGCATTGACTCCAAAAAAATCAATGCGATCCCTTAATTTATACATGGGACATATTGAAGGATTCGTAATAATATCATTGAGAATGACTCCAAATTATATTCTATTCTATTCTATATATGAGAATAAAAAATGACTAGGCAGAGTCCGCGCCAGCTTACTAGGAAACGTTTATTATAATTTAAGACTTTGAAAATGACTCCACAATTCACATTTACCCCCCAATAAAAATCAATGCCCTCAAATCACGGTTAAAGATTTCTTTACTTTTTCAATTTACGTGTATTTTAACTTTTTTAAAATACAGTAAACTAATAATAACTTTTAACAAATTCAAAACCATACAACTCAACCCGGACGGATCGGATCGAATATAGCCCTATTCTATCGAATATAGCTCTTGTAGGTGCTATATTTCTTGTGTTCTTGTCAAGATTTCTTTAAATAGCTTGAAAATGACTCGGAAGTCCATGCCGTGTGCGCGAAGAAAAAGTGACTCTAGAGTCGAGAGACAAGGCTATCCGAACATTTGTTTGGGAGTGTGGTTGTGATTATTTTTTAAATAGTTTTTTGTATTAAAATACATATTAATAATATTTTTTAAAATTATTTTTGATATCAGCACATCAAAATAATTTAAAAACACTAAAAATATATTAATTTAAAATTAATAAAAAAATAAAAAATATTTAAATTTTATTAAAAATATTTTTAAAATACAGAAACAAACATGCCCTAATTAATTAAGAAACATTTATTATCTTTTACGGCATTAAAAATGAAGAGAAGGAGGACTCAATATATCCCCTTTCATAGTTTTCTGTTCACCACTAGTGTAATGTAATGATTATTTTGTTGAATCAATGTTATTTTAGTTCTTTTCATAAGAAATTAGGTGATGTCTTCCTCGATCCCTGACACAGCATGGCCACTAACGACAATAATAACAAAAATAATGGTTTTTTAAATAAAATTGTGATATTTTAATTAGAATGTAAATGATGGATTCCACTAATTAATTTTTAATATTTACTTCCAATTTCTGACAACGATAGGACAATGGCAACACGTTGAGAAAATTACGAGCCATTTAGCAACCATTTTATAGGACCAAATTAAAGAATTCTCAAATTGCTTGAAAATGACTAAATTGCACGCTGTTTTATGAGAAGAAAAAATGGACTCCAGACAGATTCCTCGACAGCCATGAAAGATACATTTACTACAATTTAAGAGATTAAGAATGACTACCCATTGACTTAAAAAAAAAAAAAAAAACCAATCCAGATTCCTTTATAAATAGGACATACTAAAGGAATAACTCTAGATTAAAAGTATAATAATAATCTTGGTTCAAGGTATTTTTATGTTTAGAAAACATAAAAATAATATTTTTTTTATTTTTAAAAAATTATTTTTAAAATTAGAACATCTAATAATATTTCAAAAATTAATTTAAAATAAAAAATTTAAATTTTTTTAAAAATATAATTTTAACCGTTTTCCATATCACGATTAAATTTTATGCTATATAGGGGAATATAAAAATGATTAGAATGAGTCCACGCCAGCTAATTTAAGACATTAAAAATGACTCCACGCTTATTATATACGGGGCTTTTAAATATTTTATACAGCGATAGGTTATATACGGGGTTTTTAAATATTTTATACAGCGATAGGACAACGCCAAAAAGGTGGGAAAATTAATTCCGAGCCATTTAGCCACCACTTTAATGGACAAAATTAAATAATTCTCAACTTGCTTGAAAATGATTGAATTGCATGCTGTTTTATGAGAAGGATAATTAAGATACCTTAACTGTAATTTAAGTAAATAAAAATGCCTCCACTTTATAGGACAAAATTAAAGAATTCTCATCTTGATTAAATGACTAAATTGCATCCTATTTTATGAGAAGAAAAAATAACTCCATATTAAAATTGTCAATTTTATTATGTTCCATTTAAAATAGCTGGTATATTTTTTTTTAAATTCATGTGTTTTTCTCTAATTTTATCATTTAACATTTAATTTATTGGAGATTAGTCTTTATAATTTATCATGGTTTGCTTCTTTTTTTTAATGGTTATCTCAATCTCATTATCTATATCACAAGTTTAACGAGTTAATCTAGTTGACTTGAGTTTTTTTTTCAATTGATTTTTTTTTCAATTTCATCATTAAATATTTTTAATATTTTATTGATTATGAATTGAGTTTTTTCATTTGTTTCAGTTTGTTTTCTTTGAACTTATTCTAGTCTCATGATCAGGATCAGTTTTACAAATTAACCTGAGTAGACTTCGATTATTTTATGGTTTAATGACCTGGGTTGATCTAATATATTGTCATCTCAATATTTTTTTTTAAAAAAGATGTCTTGAATTTAATTATTTTGAGTCAAACTATATTTTTACCAGTCACTCATGTTGTCTTTGGATCCGTCAAGTTAATCAACTTATATTGGGTCAACTCTCATATTTTTACTTGTGTTTGGAATTTAAATTGCATAATTTCAAATTAATTTATTTTTGAATTTGAATTACAATTATATATATATTTGTTGAATTAATATTTTGAATATATACACACACCTTGAAAGAACATGCCAAAATATTCCGAAACTAAAAAACAAAACACTAACCTGAACAACCATGATCTCGCCAACTAATGAACACACCTTTTGTATGATTTAAGAGATTAAAAATAACCCCACTTGATAGGACCAAATTAAACTTGCTTAAAGAATGACTAAATTGCATGTTGTTTCATGAGAAGAAAAAATGGCTCCAGGTGGATTCCACAAGAGATTAAAAAGTTAGTCTAGAGACAAGGCCATCTAATTAATCAGGAAACATTTACTATCTTTTATGGGATTAAAAATGACCAAAAGGAGGATTCACTTTCATATTTTTTAGAAATGATCAAAAAGCAACTCTAGTTTTGAAAGAGGCTATGTACATCCAGTGGAATAACGCGCAAATGCAACCCACCATTCCATAATTTAAGACCATTGACAGTGAAGAAAGAGATGTGAGGTCTAGACGATAATTTACCTGGTTATGTTTTGAATTTATTTTTTAATAATTATAAATTTAAGGTTTTTTAGAATTATTAAACGCTTATATGATCATTAACTTCAAGGCTCGTGGGATTAATTAAAATGCGCGCAAGCTGATATGAATATCCATATTAATTAAAAAAAAAGAGATGCTAGGTTTACACACTATTATTATGTTTCTAATTGCCTTGCTTAATTATATGAATCTTATTTAAATTATTTAGTAATTCTATTTATTTAATAAAACTATGTAAATGCTTATTTGACTATCTGAATCTGAATAGAAAAAAACAAATACAAAGAAAGAAAGAATTTGGATGAGCTTGAGAACAAAAAATCCTAGACACCATAGATAGTGTCTAACAAAAAAAAATAGAAAAAAATAATTATTTAGAACAATTAATATTTGATTTTCTAAACAAAATAAAAAAATATATAAACACCATAAACAAAAATACTTTTCTAAATTAAATAAAAATAAGAATAACTAAAAAATAAATAATTTCCCCTAACAATCCTCATGTACCAACCTCTTAGAGAGAACTTTTCCTCGAATTCTTCCAAGGAAATAAAGGATAAACATTGAAAACGTCAAAAGTCTTCAAGTCCTGTGCGAACCCTTTGTTGAAAGAAGAGTTATTTAAATGCTAATTTGTCTCTAGCTACCGGAGAGCACCGCCATGAAAAGTTGTGTTAGTGCCTTTGCGCTGCATGGATTTCTAACATATAATCATCCGACTCAGATAAAAGATGCCAAGAATCAGTCCCACTCTCCACTACCAAATCATTCTTTATTGATGATGTTTGGACTCTGCGGAAGAAGATATCATCTTCAAGAATCTAAATTATATTTCTATCGCAAAACCATATATCAAATCGATGTATGAACAAGTGAATTCTGCCTTTTGCACATATATAAAACAATCGCATCATCAGTATGAACAAAAAGTCGCATTGTCTTCCCTTTTTGTTTTTCCAAATATTTGACACGGGAAAAATAAAACTAGTTGTTAATCTATAGCATACCTAACACCATCATCTTTGCGTAAAAGTACATCAGTCATGCTAAAAAGTCCTGATACTTTATCAAGTAGATAATAAACGAACAGAGTCTTAGACTCTGTTTGTTTAAATGGTTGTGTTCCCATTTAGCTGGTTCATAATTAAAATGTGTTTGGTTAACAACAAGTCATATTTTTTGATGCATGGGTCCCATGTAAATATGCGTTCCAAATACAGGAGTAGCAAAAGCAAGTCTGCCTTGTTTTTGCTGTGGCTGCTGTTCATAAAGCGTGGAAAGTAGAGAATAAGAATAAAGAGAGAGAAGCTTTTGAATGCAGAAATTCCTATGATGGTTATTCATCCGTGGTAAGTCCAAATTAGTTGATGTCATTGTTTTCTTATGATATTTTTATATTAAATAAGCATGATAATGACAACGTCTTATTATTATTTTAGAAAAAATTATGATGGCCTTGGAAAAGAGATATATTTCTTGTATAAAATTTATTTAAAAAATTAATTATTTTGTGTATTATTTATAAAAAAACATTTTTTAATTTTTAATTTATTTCCAAGAAAATACATAGAGAATAAATAAATAATTTTTAAAATAAAAAGGTATTAATAATTAATTAGTTTTATTATATGTATAAAAAAAATTGATTTTGGATTATATGTGTGGACCTAACACTTTGATTTATGTCTTGAAATTAGGTTGTAAGTATGAATAGGTTTTTGTGATATTTAGAATTGTGTTTTTTTTAATTAATTATTTTTTATACTTTTTTATCATTTTAATGGAATAATAAAAAACTATTGAATGTGGTGGTACGCGTCAACCACCACATTATATTTATAAATTTGTCGCAAGTCATGAAATTGTAGTTCTTGTCGGATGAAATTTATGCATGATGGAATTGCAAATAATTTAATGGAATAATAAAAAACATTTTATATAAAGTATTGTTTATTTCATGATGTAATAGCAATAGTTAAATATATAATATTTCAATTAAAAACTATAAATATTAATATATATGTTTTTTAGTTATTTTATAACCTCAATTTGAAAAGTATTTTTAACCAAACACATTATACTACTTTTTGGTCAACCTCAATTTTAACCATAGTTTTAACCAAACATATATTTTTCTAAATTAACCTCAACTAAAAATATTTTTTATAAAACAGTTTTTTTTCAAACCATAATCACAACAGCTACCATAATACCAAACACACTCTAAATTTAAGATATCAAGAAACCACCTTTTATTCATAAAAAAAACTCTACCAGCCGTCTTTATGTCTCTCAAGTCAAGATTAGCGTGTGAAATTTATTTTGAAAACACTGTGCAAACCGTGTTATATAAAAATTCAATTAATTTAAATTTATTTTTTAATATATTTTTAGATTATTTTAATATATTAATATTAAAAATAAATTATTTTAATGTATTTTTAAATAAAAAACTACCGCTACTATAATTCTATAATCCTGAACATTTTTATTGTTGAAAGAATCGAGATTATTTAGTGTTGGTTAATTAAAATCAAGATTCGACATACATCACTACAAACTACTTAATTTAGAGGATGTTTGACAGTGTGGTAGTAGTTACTTTTTAAATAACTTTTTGTACCGAAATGCATGCCAATGATGTTTTTTTATTTTTAAAAAATTATTTTTGACATCAGCACATCAAAACGATCCAAAACGTACAAACTACATTAAATTTTAGCAAAAAAAAATTTAAATTTTTTAAGAACGCGGTTTACATTGCGTTCCCAAACATGTTTTTAATGGAAAGAAAGAAAATTTTTAGAAGTGGACATATAAGACAAACTACATCACTTGGTGACCTCTCTCATAGGCAAAGCCATGATTCGCAGTTTAAGGAGGACACAAATAAAAATATACTATTTCTATAGCTTGAGAACAGATCGGTGTAAAGGTTTTTGATTTTGGTTTTAGGGTTTAGAAAATATACTATTCGTAGTTTTGATTTTGGTTTCAGGAAGGTTGGAGTTTTAGGGCATATATGGTGAGGTTTTTTTCTGTGTGGTTTAAGACAAAATTGTTTGTATATCTTAATGTTTTCCCAAGAAAAGTAGATGAAGGATTAATGCATTGAACTCTTGAGACGCACGCGGCCGAACCTAGAAATATGAATCAAATAAGATTGAATTTTTGAAAGAAGAATCATACATAAATTCTAATTTATAAATTTATTATTGAATAATTTGTTAATAGTTTATTTTCATAAAAAAGAGATTACAAAATTCTAATTTAAATAGGAAAATAGCATAAAACTCAAAATTAAGCTAAAATTCCAAAATTAACTAGAAAAATAATCAAAATAATCATAAAACAACAAGAAACATTGAACTAAGTTTATAAAATTATTTTCAAATGGACAGATCATTTGAAACAACCAGACATTTTTTAAATTTGCACCGATCCATTTATTCCAAATGCATACATGTTGCTATCAACTTGATTTGAATAATATAAATCCGTATCTTTTATTAATCGGACTTTCCGGCATCGATCATCTTCACTATTTTGTTCGCTTCTAATAAAAAAGATTTGAATAATAGTGTCTGCCAGCTATGGGCATTTTCAAAATCCGATTGTCTTTGATGCAATCGGGAAGGATTTTCTAGGAATGTCTTATCCAGTGGAGTTTCAAAGGTTAAAGGATGCGAAATCTACTGAACCACCTAATTTTTAGATTTTCAGCTAGTGTTAATCTAAAAATTTAAATTTTTAGATGAATTTTTAAATTTTTATTTATATTATTTTATAATATATCCCCTTAAATAAAAACCTTTTAAATTTAAAACTTACACAGGTTGATACTATATTATGTTTAATTTTTATCATATAAATAAGGATGGTGAAATTTAAATTCATGACCGCTTGGTCATCAAGATATTAATATTATGTCAAAAAATTATCTCAATTCAAAAGATTAATATGTTAGGTGAAATCTTAAGGTATAATTTATATTATTTTCTAACAATTAGTATGCAATTTTCTTTAGGACATCTCTAATTAAATAACCAGAAGAAAAACTAAAACTAAAAAATTAAATTTATTTAGCTTTTCTTCTTTAATTTTTTAGCTTTAGTGGGAGAGTTAAAATGGATTTTCCGAAAACAAATTAATCCTACATATCTAGAAAAGTCAAAATATTAAAAAAAACTATTTAAAGATTTTTTTCATCAAACTAAACTTTTTCTTAATAGCTTTTCTAAAAACAATTAAAAGTATGAATATTGAATATAATAAAATATAAATAGATTATTAAAATAGCTTTACTTTTCATTGGAGTGCATATAAAAATAATCATATTTATACTATAAATCAATAATTTAGATCTTCTAAATAGCTTTTTTTTATTGGAAATGCTTGTGAACAGTAATAGCATATACTAGCTACCCATGCAATATCACAAGATCCTTTTTTAAATGTATTTTTATTTAATTTTGTTATAATTATCATAAACATCCATAAAAAAAATAAAAAATCAGGTATTTTAAGTCGAAACTCTTCTTTTCTAGTCATGTGTTCCTTTATTTTTTTTAGCAAAAACATGTTTTTCTTTATCATCAAAATGATTTTTTACATAAAAAAATCATAGTTCAACCTGTTTTAACTCTAGAGAGCTCCAGAACTGTTTCCTTTTCAATTGCACTGTTAATTGTTATTTTTTACAGACAAAATCACCGACAGATTGAAAAGTTGTTGGTGTTATTTGGCAATTTTTTTTTAAAAAATCATGTTAATTTAATTATTTTATAATTTTATAAAATGATTTTTTTAAAAATATTTTTAAATAATTACCGATAAAATTACCAATGATATTTTTCGAGGGACATATTGACGGAATGAAGCGGGTAATTTTTTGTTTACGTGTCTTTTCCATCAGTAAATCCATCGGTAATAATATTTTTTTATTACTAACGGATTTACTGATGGAGCATTTCCGTCGGTGATTTCATTTGTAAATTAATTATCGATGCAATATGTGTCTTACGTGGACAGAAAAATTTCATCGGTAAAACTGTTAAATGTTGCAGTGAATAAAAAAGTACAAAGACCAAAGTGTACTTTTCTATGCTTTGGGAATAATGAAAATTGCACAATACGAAAACAATGCAATCCATAATTTTTGTGTTGAAATTCTACTTTACTATAATATTAGAGTTTCAAAGAGGCCTAACTAAACTATTTAATAGACCCCATAAAATAGAATGCAAGTGTATGAAAGTTTTAGTGAACATATCCTATGCTGAATAAATTCACTTATACAGGTTTTTTTTGGACGAAACAAAAACTCAATTATCAAATTTTACAAGATATTCGAGCCATAATAGACAACTTATTTATATTTTACCAGATCACGAGTTTGATATACATGACAACAATAGCATGAAATTCTAGAGTTAAAATAGGGTTTTTATTTTATGAAAAGTATTTTCTTCCTTAGTGTGAAACAAATACCAAAAAATCAGTTTAAGAAAATACTTTTCATTGAATTCACGAATAAAATTATTTTTTAATATAACCAACTCATAATATTCACCAATATCATTACTTTACTACTTTAATTATTACTATTAACAACACTAACAATGTCAATTGACTTATTTAATTATCTTAGTTAACTTTAATTCAATTAAAAACCAATCTTAATATTAAAATGTAACCATAAAATAAAAACTTCTTGGTAACTACGGTGGTTAGGCTGACTAGACTCACCATGTTGATCATTGATTTTTCTGCCATACGAAGACATTCTTATGTATGTATTAATAAGATCGTGGTGGTTGGTGGTTGGTGGTGTAGTTATAATTATTTTTTAAAATATTTTTTATTTAAAAATAGATTAAATTAATATATTTTTTATTTTTAAAAAATTATTTTTGACATTAACATATCAAAATAATTTAAAAACATAAAAAAACATATTAATTTAAAACAAATAAAAAACATAAAAAATTAAATTTTTTTAAAATTACTTTTTTTTAAAAAAAAACACGGTTGGCAGCTAGTAAACTAAAAAAACAATCGAACAAATACATAATAATTAAGGAAAAGAAAGCGAAATCTACCACTTGGATTTAATATTTCTTGGGTAAAAATATTTCATTCAAACTTAAAAACAAGGCTAACGAACACCACACACAGAGAAGAGGCTAATGAAACAAATTTGAAGTTCAGAAGGAGAAATCGAAAGGAGTACAACGTGGAGCTAGCCACGAACTAGCCATACTTGCATGCAACAAGATCAGCTAGCTAGTTATGATAATAGGAAAGCACTGAGTATATCGTTTGTAATGTAGTAAGCGAGAGAAGTACAATCGCAGCAATGAAAGATATAATTGCCCATGGGTTTTTGAAATAGTCTTGTTTCAGAGATGCCCTGTATCCATGCCAGCTTTTGTTATAGTACGCATCCACTTGTTCGCATAATTGGGTAAAATAAAATTCTCGCACAACTACCTGCTTGCAGATGTTGTTAAACAGATCCGTAACATCTTCATAGCCACCTAAATCATTTTGTATGATTCTCTTTTTTGCAAGTAATTCGACATCACTTGATGTATCAACAAGACGATCCATAAGTAATGCATAAGACGTCATGTATTGTCCACAACCTTGCATGCTTTGCTCAAAAGCAATGAGGTTCCGGAAGAGTGAATCTGTTGAGTCGTGGATTTGCAATGGTGGGATTTTGAAAACACCATTTTCGAAACTCAAATCCAGTTGATGTTTTGCTGTATCCTTTTGGAACTTGATTCCAGCCGCACAAAGTTCTGTTGCACAAGATATTAGTTTCCATGGCCCGGCCCTGCCTCTTAGATAATCTACTCTCAGAGAAGCGGGTAGGTAGCTTCCGTGTAAGAGATCAAGCAAATGACATAAATTCCTACCACTGATTCCGGCACCTACTCCTTCATCGGTATTCAAATCTGGTCTGAAGAAACGAAGAGCCAGATCCATGAGAGGCGGTTGATCAGCAGCAGTATGCCTCACTATATGTTTGTACAGTTCCGTAAGAACAAAAAATGGAATCTGATTTTCTAGCAACGCCAAATCACGTTGGAGGGTTGAGATCATCCAAGATGTCGTGAAGATGGGATCATATTGCCTTTTAGCATCACCATTGAAAGACCTTAAAAAAAGTTCGAGGATAAAACAACCATCGAATAATAACATTTTAGCAAGATCAGTTCTGACATATTTGATTGACCCTGGGTAGTATGCTCGAACAAGTGCATCATTATTTAGGATGGTCTCGCCACATTCATCTAATGTCTTTTCTGCATCACGTGTTCGTTCAAGCAAGGATAGAGCATAGTGCCATTTG
>Ga0325411_1002165_pt1 | contig 22121 bp, 9 predicted proteins | sample PopdelMetagenome_13_FD_206181 | JGI IMG/M metagenome (GOLD analysis project Ga0325411, IMG submission 206181) | Populus deltoides microbial communities from Bellville, Georgia, United States - Xylem-PdIQD-R4 | ecosystem: Host-associated > Plants > Phyllosphere > Stem > Wood/Secondary xylem... | reverse complement strand
CTCAGATGTTCAAAAATCGTTTTCAGCGTAAATCATTTAAGATTAATTCAGATAGTGTCCCATGCAACACTTTCAGGTAAATCCTGTCGATCCAAACCAATTTACATGCACTCCACATTTTAGTTCCTCGTGATCGTTGATCTAACAAGTTATAACATGACAGATTCCAATTTCTGGCTGCCAGAGACGTTCAATCAAATTCACGCCTACAATTGGGTAGCATAGATCTGTATGCAAGCAGCAATTAAATTTTATAAGAGAGGAATGGTCACCCACACATTGGTTGCTGACGCACTGTTCCAGACTTAGACGCTATTGTATAACTACTTGGTAGTATATATTTGTCCATGGAGGCAAGCAATCACACAATGCTTTGCCGTATGGGTACCACCGTATTTAGTCAATCTGTATTCATAATCGCCCAATTTCTGGGCAGTGTTGGTGGTTCAATTTCAACAAATTTCTGTCTTGCCCAGACATACCAATCAGGCGATGTTTGAATATGTAGGATGGTGGGGTGGTTTTTTTCGGTTCGATTCAGTTTTTATTAAAAAAAAATAATTAAACTGGTTTTCTTAAAATAAAAAAAATCAAAACCGATTTAAACCGACCGGTTTTGGTTTAGTTATTTTAGAAAAAAATCGGTTCAAATTGTTTGGCTTATTTTTTTTTGTTTGGCTCGGTTTTTTTCCGGTTTGTTTCAGTTTTTTGGATTTGGTTTGGTTTTTTCTGGTTTGGGTTGGGTTCAGTTTAATTTTTTATGTTTCAGGTTTATAAAATTAAAATCGAATCGGTTGGCTTTTTAAAAAAATTAATTGGTTTTTTTTATGGTTTGGTTTTTTTTGTTATATTTTTTTTTCAGTTTTCTTAACATAATTGATTTTTCTGTTTTTTCACTAACTCCTATATTATATCCTATCCTAGATGGCCATGGACAATTTATCATTAAACCAAAAAAAAAGGGGGGGAGCCATGTGCAACCCATGTCCAAAAGAGTGCAGCTAGCAATTCAAATGGAGTAGCTTTAGCACATTGATCATGCACATCGTCAAGCCATTTCTTGATTGCTGAATCAGAGAACTTGAACGTGGCTGTGACCATTTTCACCGAGGGAGTTTCTGCATTGCCCTTAGTTGCATAGTAATTGTCTGATTTAGTGCTAGTATTAGGAACTTGTTGGTGATGGAGGGTGGTTGAGCTGAACAGGGGTGGGTGCTCAATGGGCTCCTGGCGGTGACTCTCAATCCAGGATTTGAAGAGTATAGTTATGGAAGTTGGGTCTGCATTCATGTGTGTACAACTTAGCCCAAAAGCTACACCTCCTCCTTCAAATTCATTTACCTAGAGATCCATAGGTGAGAAATTAGTTTAAGCCATCTCCAGAGTTGGAGGTAAGCACATATACATGAAATCAAACGTGAAAAATAGGAGAATTATGATAAGTAATTGCTTAAGTTTTTCAGTTACAGTAGAATTGTTTGTTAGAATAAATCCTTGTCTTTCAGGATGTTAGTTGCATAAGCTTGACAATTTCTCTGTTACATGTACCATAATGCTGTAGTCATGCATTAATGGGTTGTTATTTCTCTTTTCTGTTACTCTGTAAAGGCTATTTAAACCAAGTTCAGTTATGGAATAAATAAGTCATTATTCTTCCAAATTGTTATCCCTTACAATTTGGTATCAGAGCTTCCCCTGGGGCCTGAGAAAAAAAAAAAGCAGCAGTCTTTTGAGTGATTTCCAAACACAGAAAAGAAAAGAGAGAATGAGTGAAGAGAAGAATTTTTTGCAACCAGCTATTCCACATTTCAATGCTCACTATGACCATTGGAGTATGCTCATGGAAAACCTCTTGAGATCCAAAAGGTACTGGAGTCTGATTGAAACTGGTTATCAAGAACCAGTGGCAGAAATGGTGTTGTCCGAAGCACAGCAAAAGCAATTGGAGGATTTGATGATGAAGGATCTCAAAGTAAAGAATTATCTGTTCCAGGCTATTGACAGGACAATTCTTGAGCAAATTCTGGAGAAGCGTACCTCAAAACAGATATGGGATTCGATGAGAAAGAAGTTCGAGGGAAATGCAAGGGTAAAGCGCTCAACTCTTCAAGCATTGAGGAGAGATTTTGAAATTCTGGAGATGAAAGCAAGTGAAACCATTACAGAATATTTTGCTCGTGTCATGAGTATAGTAAATAAAATAAGGAGTAATGGAGAACAGATGAAGGATGTCACTATTGTGGAAAAGATTCTTAGAACTTTAACTGAGAAATTCAACTATGTAGTTGTCTCAATTGAAGAATCTAAGGATATTGATGCACTCATCGTTGATGAACTGCAAAGTTCACTGGTTGTGCATGAACAAAAGTTTCACAGGAGCAATGGTGAGGAGCAGGCTTTGAAAGTGACTATGGCCGATAGAAATGAAGGTAGAGGTCGAGGCAGAGGTGACTACAGAGGCAGGGGTAGAGGTAGAGGTCGCCAAACTTTCAACAAGGCTACCATTGAATGCTACAAGTGTCATCAGCTTGGGCATTTTCAATATGAGTGTCCAGCTTGGGAGAAGGAAGTCCACTATACTGAATTAAATGAACACGAAGAGATGCTCTTGATGTCATATGTCAAGGTGAACCAGACAGCACAAGAAGATATTTGGTTCCTTGATTCAGGCTGCTCAAATCATATGAGTGGGAACAAGGCTGCATTTTGTGAATTGAATGAGACATTTCGAGAAACGGTAAAACTGGGAAATAATACCAAGATGACCGTTTTTGGAAAAGGAAGGGTGAGACTACATTTAAATGATAGTAACTTCATGATCACTGATGTATTCTATGTTCCAGAGCTGAAGAATAACCTCCTAAGCATTGGACAGCTTCAAGAGCGTGGTTTTGCAATCCTAATCCAATCAGGAAAGTGTCACATATATCATCCACAGAGAGGGCTTATTATTCAATCTGAGATGACAGCCAACATAATGTTTTTATTATTGGCCAACTTTCAGCCCAAGAAGGAGAAGAATACTTGTTTTCACACAACTACTTCAGACCTAGCTCATCTTTGGCACTGCAGGTATGGACATTTAAGCTATAAAGGCTTAAGAACACTACAGTCTAAGAACATGATTCATGGTCTTCCACAACTATCTGCATCAACCGTGACTTGTACTGATTGCATAATGGGGAAATAACATAGAGACCTTATTTCAAAAAGGAGCACATGGAGAGCCACACAAAAGTTGCAGCTAATACATGCAGACATTTGCGGTCCAATCTCTCCAATGTCAAACAGCAAGAAAAGGTACTCACTATGTTTCATAGATGATTTCAGTAGGAAGGCATGTATATATTTTTTGAGTGAGAAGTTTGAAGCATTCAACATGTTTAAATGTTTAAAGAAACTTGTTGAAAATAAAACTGGTTTGTCCATTAAATGCTTACATACTGATAGAGGTGGGGAATTTAATTCTAAAGATTTTAACGAGTTCTGCAAGCAACATGGTATTAAGAGACAGTTAACAGCAGCATACACTCCACAACAAAATGGAGTGGCAGAACAGAAAAATCGAATAGTGATGAATCTGGTGAGAAGCATGCTATCTGAGAAGAAGATGCAAAAAAACTTCTGGCTTGAAGCTGTTAACTGGGCAATTTATGTGCTAAACAGGAGTCCCACATTAGCAGTAAAAGATGTCACACCATAGGAAGCTTGGAGCAGGGTAAAACCTACAGCGGAGCATTTCAGGGTCTTTGGATGCATCTCATATGCTCATATCCCTGATGCTAGAAGGACAAAGTTGACTAGTAAGAGTCTTCTCTATGTTCTTTTAGGTGTCAGTGAAGAATCAAAATCATATCGATTATACGATCCTACCTCAAAAAGGATTGTAGTAAGTCGAGATGTCATTTTTGAAGAGGAAAAGCAATGGGAATGGGATAAGAGTTTTGAAGAAAAAATCTTGGTGGATCTGGAATGGGAAGATGATGAGGCATGTGATGACTTGATTGAAGATGATGTTGTTAATAGTGAAGAAGATAGCAATGAAAATGTGGGAATGGTGAATGGTGAGCCGAATTCAGTCTCGTCCAATGCATCAACCGAAGCTTCAAATGCATCAACAAAAGAAAATTTAAATGAAGAAAGAAGAAGAATCCAACGAGCTCTAGCATATTTGAATGATTATGTCACTGGTTAAGGTTTTTCAGATGAGGATATTGAGGTTAACATGGCTCAAATTGTGTCTGCAGATCCATCTAGTTTTGAAGAGGCTAAAAAGAGTTCTAAATGGAGGCTGGCAATGGATGCTGAGATGCAGGCGATTGAGAGGAATGAAACATGACAACTAATTAAGTTGCCCGTAGGTGCCAAGAAAATTGGGGTAAAGTGGATTTATAAGAAAAAATTCAATGAACTTGGAGAGGTAGACAAATACAAAGCAAGGTTGGTGGCCAAGGGTTATTCACAACAGCAAGGAGTAGACTACACTGAAGTCTATGCTTCAGTGGCAAGAATGGATACAGTTCACATGATTATTGCCTTGACAGCTCAAAAGGGATGGAAGATTTTTCAACTTGACGTGAAGTCTGCCTTTCTTCATGAAGAATTAAGTGAAGGTGTATATGTAGAGCAGTTGATGGGGTATGTGCAGAAAGGGAATGAGTATAAAGTGTATAAACTGCAAAAGGCCTTGTATAGACTAAAACAAGCTCCTCGAGCTTGGTTTAGCAGAATCGAAGCGCACTTTGTAAGTGAAGGATTTCAGAGGTGCCACAGTGAACAAACATTGTTTGTTAAAACCAGCAATAAAGGTACAATTCTTATTGTAAGTATTTATGTGTATGACTTGATATATACTGGTGATGATGATATTATGATGAGTAAATTTAAAGAGTCTATGTTAAGGGAATTTGATATGTTTGATTTGAGGGGTATGAGGTTTTTCCTTGGCATAGAGGTTTTGCAAACTGCTAATGGTATATATATCTGCCAAAGAAAATATGCACTGGATGTTCTAAAATGTTTTGGAATGGAGGATAGCAATGCTGTGTGCAGTCCCATTGTACCAGGTTCAAAATTACACAGTGATGAAGGAGGAGTCAAAGTTAACAAAACATATTTTAAGCAAATAGTTGGAAGTCTCATGTATCTCACCACTACTAGACCTGATATAATGTTCATTGTGAGCTTAATTAGTCGTTACATGTCTAAGCCTACAGAACTACAATTGCAAGTAGCCAAAAGAACTCTCAGGTACTTGAAAGGGACAGTGAGCTACGTGATACTTTACAAAAGGGGTGAAGCTGAAGAGCTTCTCGCATTCACTGACAGTGATTACACCGGAGATGTTGAGGACAGGAAAAACACTTCTGGGTATGTTTTTTTGATGAATTCAGGAGCTGTTTCATGGTCTTCAAGGAAGCAACCACTAGTCACATTATCGACCACTGAGGCTGAATTTGTTGCAGCTGCAAACTATGCATGTCAGACTGTATGGATGAGGAGAATACTAGAGAAGATAGAGCATAAGCAGGAAGGAAGCACTACAATCATGAGTGACAGCAGCTCAGCCATTAAACTCTCTAAAAATCCTGTCATGCATGGCAGAAGCAAGCATATAGACGTGCGGTTCCATTTTCTTCGAGATTTGGTTAAAGATGGTGTTATCAAGTTGGAATTTTGTGGCACAAAGGATCAAATAGCTGATGTGATGACTAAGCCACTAAAGTTGGAACATTTTCTGAGACTGAGACAGATTCTAGGAATATGTGATGTATCAGATAAACTAAATACTTGAAAGTGTTTAGTTTAAGGGAGGGAATGATAAGTTATTGCTTAAGTTTTTCAGTTACAGTAGAATTGTTTGTTAGAATAAATCCCTGTCTTTCATGATGTTAGTTGCATAAGCTTGACAATTTCTCTGTTACGTGTACCACAATGCTGTAGTCATGCATTAATGGGTTGTTATTTCTCTTTTCTGTTACTCTGTAAAGGCTATTTAAGCCAAGTTCAGTTATGGAATAAATAAGTCATTCTTCTTCCAAATTGTTATCCCTTCCAAATTAAACTATATATCAGACGTAACCTTGTTCATGTAAACCAGACTCATACGTTGTATGAATTTACTGCTACATTAACCAATAATTAATGCATGAACTAATTAAATGGACCGGGTTCATATAGTAATTTTTCAAGGAGGACAGCATGCTAAACCTGAACAAGAACTAGGAAGATAACTTAGCTTAGCAGAAGTTGCAGGTTAATCCAATCCTGAGTTGTTTTAAAACTGTCGGTAGATTAAGAGTTTTTTTTTTCATTTCAAAAATATTTTTGAAAAAAATTATTTATTTTAAATAATTTTTTAATGTTTTTGGATTGTTTTTACGTTCTAATATAAAAAATAAATCTCAAAAAATATTATTTTAATACATTTTTAAGTAAAATTAAATATTTTAAAAAATAATCACCATTATAATATCAAATAAAATTTAAAATTAAATGATAATTGACTCGCAACTGCATCAAAACTCACATAATTTTTTAAAAATAATATTATTTTAATAATTAATAATTTAGATTAATTTAATCAAATCAAATGACTATATTTATAAAAAAGTAATAGGTTATTGTACGTGAAAAATCAACAAGTACATGCCTAAGTGTTTAGATTTGTTTTTCCTTAAAAACAATCTTCATCAATTTCTACATAGAATATGGTTTTTAGATTCGAATGAGACATAGCACGGAAATGGAGCAACCCAGGTGAAAACTTCAAGTGTGTTTGGTATTACGGTAGCTGTTGTGGTTGTGTTTTGAAAAAAATTGTTTTATAAAAAGTACTTTTAATTGATGTTGGTTTGAAAAAATAGGTGTTTGGTTAAAACTATGGTTGAATTTAAGGTTGAAAAAAAAATAGTTTAATGTGTTTGGTTAAGAATGCTTTTGAAATTGAGGTTATAAAATAATTTAAAAAAATATATAGTAATATTGATGGTTTTAAATTTAAATATTGTGGATTTAACTATTGCTATTACATCATGAAATAAATCATACTTTATATATAAAAAATTTTTGTTCCATTAAACTATCTACAATTTCATCACACATGAAGAGCCTAATGAATTAATTAGCATGAACAGTGGATAGCCGTGCTCTACTGTTCATGCTAATTAATTAGGATGAACAGTGGAGCATGGCTATCCACTATTCATGCTAATTAAATTTGCATGAAGTGCGCAGGAAGCATCATTCGTTTGCTTTTCTTTCCCCTACGTTTTGAACGCAAAAACAGTGTGGGACCCATGAATAGTGAAATGCTTTTTTTCTTAACCAAACGGGTTGCATCTGCGTTTTGTTTAAAACACAGATGCAACCTCATTACCAAACGTCCTCTTCAGCAAACAAGAAAATCACAGGAAAAAGAAAAAGAAAAAAACCTGAATTCGAAAGGGTGACCATGTACTAAGTTCCTCAGGAATTTCCTCCCAAAACGTTTAATCTTTCTCCTCTGAACCATCAGCTGATCTCAGCCATTCATCCATGGTGGCCTCAACGTTTAATCTCAAAACTCTTAACACCAAACCATATAGGAGGTGGTCCAGTGATAAAAACTTGGGACTAAGGGATTTACTCTCTCTGTGGTCTCATCTCAGCCATTCATCCTTGGTGGCCTCAACGTTTGATCTCAAAACTCTTAACACCAAACCATATAGGAGGTGGCCCAATGATAAAAACTTGGGGCTAAGGGGTTTACTCTCTCTGTGGTCTCAGATTCAAGTCATGTGGTTGCTCATATGATAGCCACTGGAGGCTTACATGGTCGTTAACTTCAGGGCCCGTGGGATTAGTTGAGGTGCACACAAGCTGACCCGGATACCGACGTTAATAAAAAAAAAAACTCTAACACCAGCATCATTACACTTCACTAACCAATTACCCGCCGCCCCTCGGGTCAGCCGACCCGTAACGTCTGGGTACAAACAAAGAACCTCTGACAAAGCAATCCTTAGAGGATCTCCGTCAAAAATCCCAAATGGGTTCTTCTTGTAGTACTAGAAGCTTGTGCAAATGTCGACATGCTACGCCTTTGGGATTTTCCACAATCCCTTCATTTTTTTGCCACCCTTTGGGATATGACATAATTTGGAGAAGAAAATGTTATTTTGATGGCGTTTGATTCCTGCAATTTGGAGGACAATATGTTCCTTTCCTTTTTAATAATCTCATAAGTCTCCTACATGTAATTAATAAAGCTTAAATAGTAAAACTCCTCTAGAATGTGAAGACATGAGCCGTCATATTTTTTTATGATTCAAAAGAATATATTAATCCATAAATTCTTGGTATTATAAATTAAAACTGACCACTAATTATCCACAATTATGAAGTTCATAGGGGTAGTAAGCAGACAAATAATCAAAATTTGACAAACTATCCGCCAGACAGAAGAACATAATTAATTAATTAGCCGTGGAGCCTTGTTTCAGAAAATCAATGAAACATTATTTTTATTAGAGGTGATCATTTTCGATTCATTTTAATTTTTATTAAAAAAATTAACTAAACTAAATTTAAAAAAAAAACAAATTGAAACCGGTTCATACCAATTGATTTCGGTTCGGTTTTTGAGGATAAAAACCAATTCAAACCGATTTGACTCAGTTTTTTTCGGTTCGATTTGGTTTTTCTGGTTTTAGAATTATAAAACCGAAACTAAACTGGTCGATTTTTTAAAAATTTTAATCGGTTTAATCGGTTTTTTTTCTTGATTCGATTTTTTCAATTTTTTTTTTTTATTTTCTTGATTTTTCAATTTTTTGTTCATTCCAGTTACTTACGGTAGAAATTGAGAAATGTTACGGAAGTTAACTTTTATAAGTTACTAATAATTCACATCATTGAATAACTAAGGCAAAATTACCCTTTTTTTAGCGTTCTCTATTTTATGTTTCGCATCCATTGTTACTGCATTTTCTTGAAAAACATAATTGATGGTGTTATGTTTAATCTTGTTATTAAAATTGTAATTTTACCAACACAAATTATGAAATTGTTTAATTATGTTTAATTAAAATATTAAAAAACCTAACAAAAAAAACCAAAGTAGTTTACCACTTCTAATCCACTCTTTTTATTTTTTTTAAAAACCTATAAAAAGATTACCACTTTGATTTCAATTTTTAGTTTTTCACTAGATATTTAACTCACGTTTCGCCACGGGTTAGATATCTTTTTTCTTAACAAAAAAAAAATTATATGTAGACTTTTGTCAACATGTTTTTGAGTTAAAAAAAACTCCAAAGTGAAAATTAAAAAACTTATACATACATGTAATCAAACAAATTAAGAATTATGTATGTTAATAAGTAAAACAAATCATAAACGATGACTAAAAATAAAACTAAAAAAATCAAAAGACAGGTATAGATCATAATATTTAAATTCACAAGACGTGACATTTACAGGGTTATGTTTGCTAAATTTTTTAATTAAAATAATTTTTTAATTTTCCCTTTAAATTTTCTTTAGTTTTTTAGGGTGAACCCGATCTATGAACTTAATGGAGTTTAATATTTTTTCCCCTTAAATTTATAACAAAGCTAAAAAAAATAAACAATATTGTTTATAGTAAAACATAAGCAAGTGAACAGTGTAACGATACAATATTCACCTTACATATTTTCTCGTTAAATTTATATAAAAAAATAGTAAATAATGCCTCAATAGTAAAACATTTACTATGTGCCAATAGTACTAGATGTCATGCCCGCGTGATGCCGCGGGCTTGTGGCATGCTTGTGCGTTGCCGTGAGTTTGTAGAAAAAATCATAAAAAATTAAAAAAATCATATGGAGAAAAACTATTGCAATCCACAATATTTTCAAGGAAAAAAAATACAAAACTAAATTCTCAACCCGTGTAATATTAAAAAAAACTAAAATCGACAAAGATAATTTTTGAAAAAATCATAACAAAAAAAAACGAAAGGAAAAAAAAACCTTGCAGGGAAACACCGTAGCAATCTATAATGTTTCATGAGGAAATCTATAGTTGTAATTCTCAACTAACTCAATATTAAAAATAATAAAATCGATAAAGATAATTTTGAAAAAAATCATAAAAAAATAAATCATGTGGAGGAACACTGTAGCAATCCACAATGTTTTAAAGAAAAAAACTACAAAGCTAAATTCTCAATCAGCTCAATATTAAAAAAATAAAATTGACAAAAACAATTATAAAAAAAAAACAAAAAATGAAAAAAAAATTGGAAAAAAAAAGAATAAAAGAATAAAAAGGAAAAAAAAAGAAAACTAAAACATATGGGGGAGGTTAAAGCTAAATTCTTAACTAGCTCAATATTAAAAAAAATTAACAAAGATAATTTTGAAAAAAAAAAACATGTGAGGAAACACTATAGCAAAACAAAAACCATGTGGGGAAAACATTGTAGCAATCCACAATATTGTTTTTGAAAAAACTACGAAGTAAAATTCTCAACCAGCTTAATATGAAAAAAATAAAATTGACAAAGATCATTTTATAAAAAAAAGAAAAAAAAATCATAAAAATAAAGAAAAAAACTATTTAGAGAAACATTGTTGCAATCCATAATTTTTTTTAAAAAAAAACCACAGAATTAAATTCTCAACCAATTAAATAAAAAAAAACACAAAAAAAAGAAGACAGTCTTGAGAAAAAAAAACATGTAAAAAAATAATAATAAGAAAAGCTATAATACTTTCCCACGCGTAATATATTCAACAATAAAATATAAAAGAGTTGATAATATATTTGTATAGTATTCACTCTACATGCTTTAGTTGTTTAGAGTTAACTCAATGTATGACTTTAATGGAGTTAACTCAATGTAAAATTTATAACAAAGCTAAAAAAAAAATAAACAATATTGTTTAGAGTAAAACATAATTTCTCATTAAATTTATATATAAAAAAATAGTAAATAATGCCTCAATAGTAAAACGTTTACTATGCGTCAATAGTGCAATATAGCTGGACAATATTCATCGCAAGTTTTTCCATGCGTTTACATTACGGCCCGTTTGTTTGCTGGAAAGTAATTTTTTTTGGAAAGTGAATTCCGGGGAAAGTAAATTCCTGGAAAGTGAATTCTGGAAAAGTATTTTCTGATGTTTGGTAGTGTAATGAAAAATAAGTTGGAAAACACTTTTTAGTGTTTGGTTATGTCATGGAAAATGAGTTGGAAAATAACTTATTAATGTTTTATTTTTTTTCAAATTTATTAAAATAATAAGGAACAAATCTTACAAATTAAAAAGTTGAATGACAATGAAATTAAAAAAAAAATATAATTTCATAAATTATCTCAAATAAAATAAATAATAATCAAAATAATAGAAATCAAATCTAAAAACTTAAAAAAAAAATGAAAGATGAAGAAATTAAAATAATAATAATTAACATTTCATGAATTATTTCAAATAAAATAAGTAACAATCAAAAGAATGAGGACCAAATTTGATAGATAAAAAATTTCAATAAAAAAATGATAAGGAAAAAGCAAATAACAATTTTAAAAATAAGGACCAAAGTTAATATAAAAATTAAATTTTAAGAGATGAAATTGAAAAATAAATATTCAAAACAAATTATATATAGCAATCAAAAGTTTGAGGATCAAATTTGATATAATCAGCAAAAATTGACATTTCTAAATTTTTTACAACTTCCGGAAAGTGTTTTCCGTTGACCAACTTTTATAATGGCAAACAAACACAGGAAAGTTTGGAAAGTGATTTCTCGGAAACCACTTTCCGGAAAACAAACACAGCCGAAAGGGAAAACACTTTCCTGAAAACCAAACCAAATTTTTCTTTTGACTGGAAAGTATTTTCTGTTGACCGAAAAGTGTTTCTGTTGATTGGAAAGTGTTTTTCGTTAACCAAATTCTCTAATGACAAAGAAACATAAAAAAATTTAGAAAATAATTTTTTAAAAACTACTTTTAAAGAAACAATATTGTAATACTTTATATCAAAAGAAGATGATAATTTGTTTTTTATTTATTTTTAATTCAAATTAAAATAATACGACGCAAGACTTGTGGACGCAAGACTTGTGTGACCCACAAGTCTTGCGTCGTCTTATTAGTTGTGTCGAACCGTGACCCACAAGTCTTGCGTCGTCTTATTAGTTGTGTCGAACCGTACGGTAAAAAAAAATCTAATACCTTCCCTCTGAAGTAAACAAAATAAAAACCACATTAATTAAATAAACCGAAACAAAATTCTTAATTCTTAACCTCTCTCTCAAAGAGAAAAGAGAGGGAAAAAAAAAACAGTAAAGATGGTAGCTCGCCAATTCATCATCAGCCACAACGACTCCATCTTCGACGTCGATTATGACACCGACGACGGCCTCGAAGTCAGTCTCTCACTCTCGAAACCACAATTCTCTCGATTTAAATCAACAGTAGTGTTTGTTTGATTGTTATGATTAATATTGCAGGATTTTAAGAACCAGCTTTTCTATCTCACTTCAATCCCTCCTCATCTCCAGAAGGTTTTTGTTGTTTTGTTTGCGTCGTCATCAACACTTGCGTGTGTGTGTGCTTTTCTTTTTATTGGTGTTTTTTTTGTAGATCACCGGAGAAGATGATGATCGGGTCGTATCGGACGATTCTGATCTCACTGGCATTTCTAACAAACTCAAATTGATAAAAATCAACGAGGAAGAGAAGGAAGTCAAGGTACAAGAATCAATTGCCGCTGTTGTTGTGCAGCAAAATGAAGAGGAATCAATTCGTGATGTGCCGGTCGTTTTTTCTTATAATTTTATTTCTTTATGCAATTAATTTAGAATTTTGTTGCTGCTGCTGCTGTTGTTATGCATTTGTGTATTAAAACGGTGTGTTGTGTAGATTCTTGGAGGAGATGACGTGTGGGATGATTCTGATTCTGATGTCGTTCATGTTTCGAATGAACCCAAAGAATTAACTGCTGCCGATTTGATGAAATCGGACGAGGAACTTGCGCAGATGTTACAGGTTTTTTTTATAATTTTTTGTGCTTGTGTTCCAATTTTCGGTTTGTGAGAGTGATTTAAACATTATGTTTATAGGGTCTGTTTGTGTTTAGGAGGAGGAACCGCTTATGTTGCAAGAGCTTGCAGTGAGTGAACAAAATGATGAGTTTGGGCAGAAAATACGGCCCTATATCAGTCAAGTTCAAATGGTAATTTCAAATTTTGAGGTTTATCTTTTTTGTTTTTCTTCACTTGTTTGGTTGCTGAAAAAGAGATTTGAGTTTCAAAATGTATCATTTTGTTCTTCCCAATAAAATTAAAAAAGGTATTTTTTTCAATCTGTTCATTCAACAGGAAAATAACGTGCAATCTATTTTTATTTATTTTTTTGTTTATGATCGATTGTTAAATCACTGGCACACTAGATAGGGATAATTTCCAGGAGATAGTATTTATTTAGTACTTGGACTGTTGTTGATACAGTATGAAGACCCAGTGAGGCAGGAGGCAGCACGGAAGACGGTTCCTAGAGAAGAGCTTGAGGAGAAAGCTTTGGTTTCTCTGGCAAAGGTTTTTTTCTTTTTGTATGGCTTTTTGTTTTTGTTTTTATAGTGATGAGGAAACTAAACATTTGAGTCATTGGCTATAGAATAAACTAGTTAAATGCCCCGCGTGATGCCACGAGCCAATTATTTTTTGCATTTAAAAAAAAATCAAGATCTAAAAGTGTTAGATTTTTTTGCAAAGTTATACCCAAGAGTTTTAGGTTTGGTTGCAACGCTTGATCCAAAAATAATATTTATAATATTAATAATAACATTAAACTTGGGTTAACCCTTAGCATAAAAGTGTCTGGACTGCAATACTAGATCCAATAGCATTGGACGTGGGTCTGGCTGGAAGGTCATGTCATAAAAGTGTGATAATTAAATAGATTAGTTAAAAAAAACAAAGAAAAAAACCATCAGGAAGAAAAAAACTAATGAAGAAAAAGAAAAAATATATGAATTAACTGAGTTAACCTTTCAAATCAGGTTAACCTGTCATACCTTGAATTTGCATCGTGAAAATTTGATAATTAAAAAGAAAGAAACAAATTAATGGGTTAACCCAGAATTAACTGGGCTAACTTGTCAAACCAGGTTAGCCTGTCAAATCCGGAATTCGTGTCATGAAAGTTTGATAACTAAATAGAAAAAAATTTAACATTAACAATTTAAATTAAATAAAAAAATTAATTAAAAAGAAAAAAACAAAAGGCATCAATCTTTTCACTGTGGATTGCACTGTGCAGTCCACAGTCAAAGGCATAAAAACAACAAAAAAACTAAAGGCATCAGTCGAGAACTACTTAGAAAAAAATTTAATATTAATAAACTAAATTAATTAAATAAAATTAATTAAAAAGAAAAAATAAAAGAAAAAAAAAACCTCTAAGAAGAAAAAAACTAAATAGAAAGAAATTTAACATTAACAAACTAAACTAAACGAAAAAAAATTAAAAAGAAAAAAAAGCAAAAAATAATTACAGGTTAACTCGTCAAATTAGGTTAACCCATTAAACCCGGGATTCGTGTCATGAATGTCTGGTAACTAAATAAAAAAAGTGAAAATTAACAAACTGAACCAAACAAAAAAAAATTAATTAAAAAGGAAAACCATGTTAACCCGTTAAACCCAGGATCTGTGTCATGAAAGTCTGATAACTAAATAAAAAAAAATTTAACATTAACAAACTAAATTAAACAAAAACAATTTATGAAAATAAAAAAACAAAAAAAATTGACGGTCAACCCATAATTAACTGGGTTCACCTGTGAAACCAGGTTAACCCGTGAAATCGGGATATGTGTCATGAAAGTTTGATAACTAAATAGAAAAAAAAAATTAGCATTAACAAAGAAAAAATTTAATTAAAAAGAAAAAAAAAATTCTGGGTTAACTTGTTAAATCAGGTTAACCCGTTAAATCCGGAAAACGTGTCATGAAAGTCTCATAACTAAATAAAAAAAATTTAATATTAATTAACTAAATTAAATTAAACAAAAAATTTGTTAAAAGAAAAAAACAAATAAAGAAGCAAAAAAATAATCCCGAAAGGCATAAAAAAAGCTAAAAAAAATGAGACAACTTAAAAAAAACCTAAAGCATCAGTGTTTTACTGTGGACTGAAACACTGATCCCTTTTAGTATATGTTACAATTAATTGAAAAGAAAAAAAGCAAAAAAAAATTTCAGGTTAACTCGTCAAACCCGGGATTCGTGTCCTGAAAATCTGATAACTAAATAAAAAAATTAACATTAACAAAATAAATTAAACAAAAAAAAAATTCATTAAAAAAAAACACAGAAAAAAGAAAAAAAAACTCATAAAGGCTAGAAAAAAAAAACAGAAAAAAACAAAGAAAAAACAAAAGAACAAAAAAAAAAAAAGAAGAAGAAGAAGACAGCTCAACGTTTCACTGTGGACTTGCACAATGAAACACTGAGCAATTTTAGTTTATTGTCAATTAACAAACTAAACTAAACGAAAAAAATCAATTAAAAAGAAAAAAAATTTTGGGTTAACTCGCCACATCAGGTTAACTCGTTAAACCCGGGATACGTGTCATGAAAGTTTGATAACTAAATAAAAAAAGTTAACATTAACAAACTAAATTAAATAAAAAAAATTATTAAAAGAAAAAAAATGACGGCCCATGAAACCTGAAATATGTGTCATGAAAGTCTAATAACTAAATAGAATGAAATTTAACATTAACAAACTAAAGTTAACAAAAAAAATTAATTAAAAAGAAAAAAAAACCAAAAAAAAAATTCTGGGTTAACTCGTCAGACCATGTTAACCTGTTAAACCCGGGATCCGTGTCATGAAATTTTGATAACTGAATAAAAAAATTTAACATTAACAAAAAAAATTATGAAAACAAAAAAAATAAAAATAAAACCCTAAAAGTGTAAAAAAAAATGAAAAAAAAAACGTCATGAAAGTCTAATAACTAAATAAAAAGAAATTTAACATTAACAAACTAATGTAAACGAAAAAAATTAATTAAAAAGAAAAAAAAAGAAAAAAAAACCCTAAAAGTGTAAAAAAAAATAAAAAAAAATCAGCTCATCTTTTTATAAATAGAAAGAAATTTAACATTAACAAACTAAAGTAAACGTAAAAAATTAATTAAAAAGAAAAAAAAATCTAGGTTAACTCGTCAAACCAAAAACAATTCTAGGTTAACTCATCAAACCATGTTAACCTATTAAACCTGGAATCCGTGTCATGAAAGTCTGATAACTGAATAAAAAAAATTAACATTAAAAAAAACACCTAAAAGTGTAAAAAAAAAAAAAACTGCTCATAAAACTCTATAAACGTAAAAAAAAAAAAAAAGAGGGCTCATCTTTTACTGTGGACTGCACTTTGCAGTCCACAGTAAAAGACTGAGCTCTTTTAGCTATTTACGAGATGACTTGCCCACACGCTGCCGCGGGCTTATAAAACAAATACACTTAATAGTGTTATAATTGTGAATCAGCGCTAGATAAGTAATGGAAATTAAAGGTATGATGGAGCAAATATTTTATGACGGAAAAAAAAGTTATGTTGGTGATCAAAAACTTTGAGACTGAACAAAATGACTTGTAGCAATCTACAGTGTTTTGTGAAGAAAAATACAGTGCTTTCGCCACATGATTTAGCTTTTTAGTTAATAAAAAGCAAAAAAAAAAAAACAAAGTTAAATTCTCTACCAACTTAATATTAAAAAAAAATCAACAAAGATAACTTTGGAAGGAAAAAAAACCCATGAGAAAAAATATTGTAGCAATTGACAATGTTTTGTGAGAAAAACTATAGCGCTTTTCCCAATAAAATAAACTAAAAAACTATTTAGAGAAATATTGTAGCAATCCACAGTGTTTTGTGAGAAAAACTACAACGCTTTCCTCATATGATTTAGCTTTATTGTAATTATAATTCTTAACCAACTCAATATTAAAAAAAAAATAGACAAAGATAATTTTGGAAAAAATCATAAAAAAAATAACATGGAAAAACACTGCAACAATTCACAGTGTTTTAAAGAAAAAAAATAACAAAGCTAAATTCTTAATCGGCTCAATATTAAAAAAAAAGTCAACAGAGATAATTTTAGAAAAAAAAAATAACAAAACAAACACCAAAAAAGGAAAAAAAATCATGTTGGAAACATTGTAGCAATTCACAGTGTTTTGTGATGAAAACTACAGTGCTTCCCCACATAATTTAGCCTTATTTGTAATGACTTGTAATTGTAATTCACAAACAACTCAATATTAAAAAAATAAAATTGAAATAGATAATTTGAAAAAAATTATAACAAAAAAAAACTATGCGGAGAGATACTGTAGCAATCCACAATGTTTTATGAGCAAAGCTACAATACTTTCCCCACATGATTAAGCTTTATTACAAAGTTAAATTTGAACCAACTCAATATTTTAAAAAATAAAATCGACGAAAATAATTTTGAAAAAAAATATTACAAAAAAAAAACACAAAAGAATATGGAAAAAACCATGTGAGGAAAAACTGTATCAATCCATAGTATTTTTTGAGGAAAAACTTGTATTTACTTGTAATTACAATTCTTAACCAGCTTAATATTTAAAAAATAAAATTGACAAATATAATTTTAGGAAAAAACATAACAAAAACAGAAAAAAAACCATGTGGTAAAAAACACTGTAGCAACCAACAGTAATTTTCGAGGAAAGTTAAAGTGCTTTCCTCACATATTATAACTGTAATTTTTAACCAGCTCAATATTAAAAAATAAAATAAAAAAAGATAATTTCGAAGAAAATCATAAAAAAAAACCTTGCGGAGAAACATTGTAGCAATAAATAATGTTTTTTTTTTAAAAATTACAAAACTAAATTCTTAATCAGCTCCATATTAAAAAAAATCGAAAAATATAATTTTAAAAAATAAAGAAATAAAATAGAAAAACTATGTGGAAAAACATCGCAGCAATCCATAGTATTTTCAAGAAAAAAATTACAAAGCAAAAATTTTAACTAGGTCAATATTTAAAAAGTAAAATCAACAAAAATAATTTTGAAAAAAACAAAAGAAAAAATAAATGAAAAAAAAGAAAAATTAGAAAAGTTAAAAAAAAAGTAATTTTGAAAAAATAAATTGAAAAAAAAAGAAAAAAATAAATAGTGGGGAAGAATCACTGTGGATTACTATTGTAATCCACAGTAAAATATGTGTGGGGAACAGTGATTCCCCCTAATCCACAGTAAAATATGTGTGGGGAACAGTGATTCCCCCCCTGTAATCCACAATAAAATGTGTGTGGGGAACAGTGATTCCCCCTGTAATCCACAATAAAATGTGTGGAGGAACAGTGATCCCCTCATTTAAAGTATGTTTTAATAATAATAAGATAATATAATGCAGAATAATGAGCAACAAAAGGTCAACTTGGAAAAACAATTATGCTAATGGAATTTGATAGACGTGTTCCAATGACTGTAGAGGTTTTTGTTTCGTTCTCTATCTTTTTTTTCCCCCTCATTGCTTGTAGAGGCTCAGTCTCTTTTATTATAGGCTCAGTCTCTTTTATATAATAATCATGCAGCTAAAGTCCCTCTGTTTTGGTTGTCGACCACTTGTGTTTTTTATGTTTTTTTTTTCCCGTTATAGAATATTGTTTATGGACCTGAACTCAGATTCACCTTGATGTCATCAACTTCTTAACCTATAATATTATATATAAAAGTGCATTAGGGTGTCAAAACAGTTAGTTGACATAAAACCCTTCACTGTTTGATTAAATCACTAAAATACCCTTGGACAGCTTTTAGCACAATAAAATTCTCAGTGTAGTTTGTCTCACATTTAATTATTAGATGCATTAACTATCCAATCAAATATACCTCAAATACAATCTATAGGCTGTAAACTTGATTAATTGTGCTATCTTAGTATTGAAACAATTTAGAACAGCTATTTGGACCTGTGTTGAACTACAGTTGAACAGAAAAAATTAAGTTTGACAGAAGTTTGGTCTAAATATGGTATATTCAAAAACATTCTCTCACACGCATCACTCATGGCGGGCGGCCGACTGCAATGGAAATAATATTTAAAGGATTTCTCATATTGTTGTGGTTATCTTGATGCTCAGTAGAACTATTGGCAGCAGTGTATTAGTGGTCGTAGTTTTTTATTTACAAGTTTGTTGGATGGAAAACTCGGAGACCTTGGCTAGTTTTATGATTGTCTTGCAATGCTGATTCGTGTTTTATCATCGTATTTTTTTTTTGTTTTCAACTGCAATTTCTTATCTACTCTTGTATTTCAATGTGAATTGCAACCACGTCATGATTGGAATAAATAAGAAAGGTGGTTCATGTTGATCAAACTGGTTTAAGCTGTTTTAATAATTTCACCTCTGGAGTTTGCTCTGCTAATATGCCGTGGTAATTGGTAATTTTATAAATTTGTTTTAGGAGGGGAACTTCAAACCATCAAAAACCGAACAAGACCATGCTTTCCTGCTGCAGCTGCTTTTCTGGTTCAAACAATCATTCAGGTGTTTTTCATTCCTTTGCTGTTTTGACGTTGGATTTGCCCTTAAAATTAACAAAATACTGCTTAATAAATAGTCACATATCCCAGCAATAAATACTTGCACAACTTACAAGTAAGTACTCCGAGTAAGGAACTATACTCTTGTGTAAATAGACTGTTTTCTTTTGTATGTTATGTTTATAGAATGACACTATTTTCATAGGAAGATCATTTTTAGGACTAGATATCTCATGTTATGAGTAGCACCAAAGGATGGTGCCTCGCTGATGTAACAAACTCTTGAGCAAACATGGAATTTGCTTTTTTTGCTTTATGATGTCAGGAAAGTCTGATTAAATTGATAGGATCTTAATTTCTTGGACATGGCCTTTATTTGCTAGAAGTTTAGGATGTATTCAGCAAGGAGGAAACAAGCATCAATGATTCCAACATATGAAGTTTTTGGAAGTATTTAGTGGTTCTGCTTCAAAGTTCTGGAACAAAGTTTACTTCTTATAAAAGAGAAGGCTTTCAGCAGTAAGAAAGCAGTGGATGGTTGCTGTTCTTGCTCGACACTTTTTTGTTTCTTTTCCGAAGAACGCTCTATCTATATTTTTTTTAAGTTGGTTGGAATCTTTTGCATCGTTAAGTTTGGTGCTTCTTATGTACAATGCATATATGTGCCATTGGCTTTATATGTCTAGAAATCTTGATTCTCTCTCCAAGTTTTCCAAAATGGTTTTGAACCACAGTAAGTACCAGAGATGCTTTTCTCATCTAAAGGTTTTAAAATGTTTCCATAGAATAGTTATGTGAATGTTTTTGTTTTCCGACCACAAACAGAATAATTAGTGTTTAATTTTCAATCGAAAATATTTCTTTTCTTGTTTCTTACAACAGGTTGCCAGCAGAATTAAAAATGTTGCCAATGTATGATTGCCATCTTCTGATATTGTAGGTGGGTTAATGAACCTCCTTGTGATGGCTGTGGCAATGATACCGTTAATCAAGGAATGGATGCTGCGCTTCCTTCAGAAACTCAATATGGAGCAGCTCTAGTTGAACTTTACCGGTATGCACCGCGTCTATATTTTTTGTTATTTTTTGATTTTTTCATATTTTTTGGAATTTTATTATGTATTCTTTTTAATCTTACATATTGTTTCTTCATGATTTATTTAGACTTCCTGTTTTATTTGATTTATGTTTCCTAATCACTCGTCCTCCTAGCCCCTAACAACTATTCCCCAAGTTCAGGTCTTGTATTTCATACCTTTGGTTTGTAAGCTTGAACATGTATTTTATTCTTAGTGATATTTATTGTATCAAATGATCTCATGACAAGTTACTCACTTTTATAGCCAGCTGTTTACTTGATCAGCGCTGTGTATTGATAACAGTTTATATGGTAGTCATTCATATATGGGAATTTCAAAAATTTTAAACTGTACAGCTCTTGAAATTGATGTTGCATATCAAAGGGTAAGTCTGCACCGTGGCCAGACCTTTCTTCTTCTTTTTGCCCCCTCGCCCATTGTTTATAATTGACCAGAAAATTAAACTCAGTCCCATCCCTACCTGTATCAACATGGTCACATGATATATGGCTGTTTTAGTGTCGAGTTTTTTTATTTGAAAAGATCCCCCCCCTTCTTGCTCATAGTTTGTAAATAGTGTTCTAGTGAGGATCTTGTGGTCCAATCTGCTTTATTGATTCTGGAATAAAATCGAAACTAAATAGCTAGCTGACATGTGTGATACTAAACAGAGAAGTGTGTGCAACACACATCTTTGTTCTGATGATGAATAGCAGTCATAGGTAGATTGGTTTGTCATGATTATTTGGTTTTCATTTCCTCCTCTGCACAGAAGCATATGTTCTCATGTTCATCACCCCTCACTTTTTTTTTCTGTCATGGGAATATCTCAGCTGCAATTCTTGTTCAAGAATTACCCGTTTCCCACGCTACAATGATCCATTAAAGGTATTTTTACTTAAGCCAATTGACAAGTTTATATTTCATAATCTCCTTCTCTGTTGTCTTATTCTTCTTTCTCCTCTTTCACCATGTAGCTGGTGGAAACTCGAAGGGGTCGCTGTGGGGAATGGGCCAATTGCTTTACTCATTATTGTCGTGCTTTTGGCTATGAATCTCGTCTGGTAAGTCAGTTTCTTTAATTCAAATACAACACCCAAATGGCACAATCTCACTTTGGATAGACTATGTTCTGTTAGATCAGTATTTTCTGATGTAAAGACTGAACGCAATGATAGAAGTCTACCTGGGTTCGGTGAAGAACAATAAAGTTTTCTGTTATTTTTCTATATTATTACAAATCCGAAGTAGCTTAATATATGGGCACTACCTTTGTTCTACCTGGGTTCTGTGAAGAACAATAAAGTTTTCTGTTATTTTTCTATATTATTACAAATCCGAAGTAGCTTAATATATGGGCACTACCTTTGTTCTACCTGTGTTCTGTGAAGAACAATAAAGTTTTCTGTTATTTTTCTTTATTATTACAAATCCGAAGTAGCTTAATATATGGGCACTACCTT
>Ga0325411_1002164_pt1 | contig 22121 bp, 12 predicted proteins | sample PopdelMetagenome_13_FD_206181 | JGI IMG/M metagenome (GOLD analysis project Ga0325411, IMG submission 206181) | Populus deltoides microbial communities from Bellville, Georgia, United States - Xylem-PdIQD-R4 | ecosystem: Host-associated > Plants > Phyllosphere > Stem > Wood/Secondary xylem... | reverse complement strand
ATCTCCGTTTCTACACCAAGTTCTTGTTGCTATTGGAATCAGAACATTTGTACATTTGCCATGACTCTCTTATTTTATGTACTTGAAACCCTAATATATGCTTTAAACCGGCTTGAATCTGCTTTCCGTTCCTTCAGAGATGATCCTGAATTAGAGGTATCTCTGCCTGTCTAGACATACATTGGCCTCTGTATATATCCTGAATTTGAGGACTAATATGGATTATGTGTAATATGGATCTGTGAATTAAATTGATTATTTGAGAACTTGAAAGAAATTGTTAAATGTTCAGGAGAAAACACTTCCGCTGGTTTATTTTATCCGAGCCAAAGCCATGAGCTTAGAGTCTGAGACCATCTTCACAACACCATATAAATGCTAGCCCGTGACTGTTGCAGTTCATTTGACTGGTCGTCTCATTAGTATATACTAGTTACATGATCCGCGTGATGCTACAAGTCAATGGTTTTTGCATAAAAAATATCAAAAAAAAATTAAAATCTAAAAATATTAGGTCTTTTTGCAAAGCTATACCAAAGAGTCTTGGGTGTGGCTACAACGCCTGACCCAAGAGCAATAAAAACAATAAAAGAAAAAAAAAACTTATAAGAAGAAAAAAACTAATTAAGAAAAAGAAAAAAATATATAAATTAACTTGGTTATCTCGTCAAATCTGAGATCCGTGTCATGAAAGTCTGATAACTAAATAGAAAAAAAAAATTAATATCAACAAACTAAATAAAAAAATTAATTAAAAAGAAAAAAAGGCATCAGCCTTTTCACCGTGGACTGCACTGTGCAGTCCACAGTGAAAGGCATAAAAAAAAGCAAAAAAAAAAAACAAAAACTAAAGACTTCAGCCTTTTCACTATGGACTGCATATAATATTAAAAGATGAAATCGGAAGAACAAAACTAATGAGGAAAAAGAAAAAAAATTTGAATCAACCGGGTTAACCCGCCAAATCAGGTTAACATGTCAAACCTGGAATTCATGTCATCAAAGTGTGATAACTAAATAGAAAAAAAATTATTATTAATGAAATAAATTGAAAAAAAGATTAATTAAAAAGGAAAAAGCAAAGAGAAAAAAAAACCTATAGGAAGGAAAAAAACTAATCAAGAAAAAGAAAAAAATCTGAATAAACTGGGTTAACCCGTCAAACCTGGGATTCATGTCATGAAAGTCTGATAATTAAATAGAAAAAATTTAATATTAAGAAACTAAATTAAAAAAATTAAAGGCATCAACTTTTTCACTGTGGACTGTACCGTGCAATCCACAATAAAAGGCTTAAAAAGGAAAAGAGAGAAAAAAAATAAAGGCACGCACCACGGGTTAAATTTTTTTTTCTTGCATAAAAAATATCAAAAAATGCTAAGATCTAAGAGTGTTAGGTTTTTCTGAAAGATATGCCCAAAAGCCTTTAGTTTAGTTGCAACGCTTGATCCAAGAGTAATATTTATAATATTAATAATAATATTAAATTTACATGACTCAAGTTTAAGTGAGTCTGGCTGCAACACTGGACCCAAGAGCCTTGAATGTGAGTTGACTCAAGTTTAAGTGAGTTTGGCTACAACATTGGATCCAAGAGCCTTGAATGTGAGTCTGGCTGCAAGGTCGTGTCATAAAAGTGTGATAATTAAATAGATTAATTAAAAAAACAAAGAAAAAAAACAATAAGAAGAAAAAAACTAATGAAGAAAAAGAAAAGAATCTAATTTAACTGGGTTAACCTTTCAAATCAGGTTAACCCGTCAAATCTAGGGTTCGCGTCATGAAAGTTTGATAACTAAATATAAAAACAAATTGACGGGTTAACCCGTCAAGCCCGGGATATGTGTCATGAAAGTCTGATAATTAAATAGAAAAAAATTTAACATTAAAAAACTAAACTAAACAAAAAAAAATTAATTAAAAAGAAAAAAAGCAAAAAACAAATTTCGGGTTAACTCGTCAAACTTTAAAAAAAGCAAAAACAATTTCAGGTTAACTCGTCAAACTAGGTTAACCCGTCAAACCCAAGATCCGTGTCATGAAAGTTTGATAACTAAAAAAAAAAAAAAAACATTAACAAACTAAATTAAACAAAAAAATTCATTAAAAAAACACAAAGAAAAAAAGCAAAAAAAAAAACCCATAAAGGCATAAAAAGCAAAAAAAGAAAAAATAAAAAAAAGAAAAAAAAGAAAAAGAAAATTAAAAACAAAAAAAAAAGCTTTGCGTTTCAGGGAAGACTGCACAGTGAAACACTGAACAGTTTTAGTATATGTTATTAATTAAAAATAAAAAAAGCAAAAAACAATTCGAGTTAACTCGTCAATTCAGGTTAACCTGTCAAACCCGGGATCCGTGTCATGAAAATCTAATAACTAAATAAAAAAATTAACATTGACAAACTAAATTAAACAAAAAAATTCACTAAAAGAAAAAAACACAAAGAAAAAAGCAAAAAAAAAAAACTCATAAAGGTATAGAAAAAGAAAAAAAAAAGAAGAAGAAAGAAGATTGGTCAACGTTTCACTATGAACTTGCACAGTAAAATACTGAACAGTTTTAATTTATTGTTAATATTCATATTCGTATCCATACCTTAAAACAAAACTAATATCAATATCTATCATTTACCTATTAATAAAAAATTTGGATACCTGCACCTAATTTGTTAGGTTTTTATTATGCATTTGAGTATTTATTATCTAAATACTATATATATATATATATATATGTGTGTGTGTGTGTGTGTGTGTATCGGCCATGGGTGCATTTGTATTGTTAATATTAGGGAATGAATGTTATTGAATTAAAAATCTATAATTATTTTTCACATATATGTCCATAATACTTATAAACATATTTTAAATCTAGTTTGGATCGAGTTTTAAGTCTAGTTTAATAATATACATATCCTATCTATTATTTATTAGTAAAGATTTTAGATATTCATACCCAATTTAAACAAATAGTTATAAAAAAAACTATTAGATATAGTTTGGATGGCTATCCATTAGATTCAGATTAAATAATCATACATTGAAGATATTTCTTTAATTTTAATTTCAAACTCTTTGCTAAACTTAAAAAGCATTTATGCTTCAAAAGGACCTTGTTTTCCACCCACTAAGATGATTCTCATATACTAGACTGTACTTTTAAATAAACTTCCTAAAATAGTTCTATTCCACCCTTCAAACTAGGGTTTTAGTCATTTAGTCTAAAAAGTCAAAATTGCAACAACAAAGTTCTAACCGAGGTTTATAAACATATAATCAATTTTATTTTTTTTTTTGATAAAAAAAGGACTATGCCTAGATAGTTATGGGCCTAAAAGTATGAGTTAGTGACTTTTATCTATGATTTTTAAGGGATTTGTTTTTACTTATTTTTGCTTTCTTTACCAATTTTGTTTTTTATTATTGGTTCATCTTGTTATAACTCTTATAGCCAAGTTCATGATGTTCGATTATAAATTATGAAGGCATCAAACTCTTTGAATAAGTGCCATAAATTAGTGATAAATGGATGATGATGATAACTATAAGAGTGATCATAAATGATAGTTTGATAAAACTTTATTTGTCTCTAGATGACCCTTTAGTATAGTATGTAGTAAAAGACATGTTACTAATAAATAAGGATACATTGATGGTGTCATAACCTAATTTTGGATTCCAAAATAAAATTATCTTCTTTTTAAAAAAAGTCGGATGAAAAATCAAAGAAAAAAGTTGAAAAATAAAAAGCAACAAAAAATAAAGATGAAGATGAAAAAATACTAGCAATTTGGTAGGAGTAGGTTTAAAAGGAGTAGGTTTCGAAGGGTTACAAACACATGGAAGAACTAAACTTGAATTTTGGACAAAATTGGAAGCCTGATTGTACCTCAAATTAAAACAACGTAGATTTAAGGTCAAATTAAATGACTATTAAACGAGTTTGCATAAAAATTAAGTATAGGGACTTAATTAGATTTTTAATAGGGTAATTTGATTTAATCTTAGGCCCATTGACTTAATTATACTTTTAATAGGTCAAATTAATTATATTAGAAAATTAATTGATGAAAAATAAAGTTTGGAAGCTTAATTTGGGCTTAATTAAGAAGATTGAAATTTTAGAGAATCATATTTGTTTTTTTAAGCTCATTTGGGTGAAATTAGGGACACAATTGCAAGAAAATCAAAGTTTAAGGATCAATTAAGGGCTAAATTGAAGAAATTTAAGATCAAAGACCTTTTTAAAAAAGGCATACAAATTCAAGAGCTAATTTCAGCTAAAAAAAAGGGTGAAATTAAATAATTTTGAAGTTTGAAGGTCAATTTTGGACAAAATTAAAAATACCTATGACCAAGATGAAAATTGCGCTGGAATCAGGGTTGCTTTTGAAACTTGAAAGGGGTGAAATTGAATTGATTCTTAAAATGAAAATTTAATTAAGGACTTATTTCAATAATTGAATGTTTAATGGTTGGAATTAAAGAGAAAGTTTAAAACATAATTTTACCTTAAACACCAAAAAAACATTGTTTCATTTAAATGAAACAATGTATTTTGGCTATGTTGTAACCAAAAAGGCGTGTTTTGGTACAAAAAGATGTCATTTTGGTCAAAGCCAAGTTCAAAAAATTAAAGTCAGACGGAGCGTCGTCTGACTACTATTCATCATCTTCCTCAATGAATGTAACAGCCCGGCCCAACATGTTGTATATTGTCCGCTTTGGGCCTTACCGCCCTCACGGTTTTGTTCCTGGTGACGCGAGCTCACTTCTGAGCCTGACGCCCCAAAACACGTACAGCATGTTAGCACCAGCACAACTAGTAAGGCCAGCAACACATCCCTCACCCGCCGATGTGGGATCTTACAATCCACTCTTCTTAAGGAGCCCGACGACCCCGTCGGCACCACTGGACAGCTGGTGAGGTCAGCTCTGATACCAAATGTAACAGCCCGGCCCAACATGCTGTATATTGTCCGCTTTGGGCCTTACCGCCCTCACGGTTTTGTTCCTGGTGACGTGAGCTCACTTCTGAGCCTGACGCCCCAAAACGCATACAACATGTTAGCATCAGCACTACTAATAAGGCCAGCAACACATCCCTCACCCGCCGATGTGGGATCTTACAATGAACCTGAAAATGGCAGCTCTGATGCCACCTTTTCAGCCTTCTCCCCCCCTCACACACACACACACACACCTTCACCATACAAGAAAATAAACATGTTACCCTCATAACCTAACAATATATTATACCTGTAGCCTGGAAATCATTGATTTGTCACCCAAAAAGTGATCTGAATCCCTTTAACACAGTCAGCCTTACAACCTGGTTTTACATGACTATGTTGGTTTGTGGTCAATAGATGAGATCCTTCCCAAATGAATCAGTGACCACAAACAATGATCACGGAACCCCCATGCTCTTCTCTCACCCCTTATAAATAAAGGTAGATTTCATATAAGAGGAGGGAGAAAAACTTGAAGAAAAGCCATTCCAGCACCAACTTTCTTTAAAAAAAAAGAAGACTAACCTTCATTTACAAAACCATAAATAAACCAGCACTTAAACTACCTATAAGACAACCTTCCACACGATATTTTAGCCACATACCACCCCTACCATACCTCACAATAACCCACGGTTCACCCTAGCAAAAACAAATCCTAAGAAAACCAACCCAACCCAACAACCATCTTTATCACTGCTTTTATTTCTTCTACAACAACTTTAACCTGGTACAATCGCCACTTCCCCAGCACAGTAGCCACCGTGAGCTCTACCAAGTCACCAACTACCATAGCAACGCCATTAGCCAGCCAGCAGACTACCTCCTAACCAAGTAATCTCCCTTTTTCTTCCTTTTTTTCTTAAAGCTTCTTGTTGCATGCAAGCATGAATTAATTCACATTCTGCTGATGCTAGCATTTGCCAATAGAGAAGGGGGAATGGTCTAGACTTTTGTTTTAGCCCAACCCATAAAAGAAAAATAAATGGGCATATTGGGTTGTCTATTGGCCCAATAAAACAATTTGGGTTGAGTATAACTTTTATCATGGGATTGGGCCTTGGGCCTATAGGTTAGGCCACACCCAAACCTAGACACAAGGTCATGTTTGGCCTGCCTATTTTTTCATTAAGAAATAAGGCCTTCTTTGGCTCCTAAGGGTGTTTTTGTTAAGCATGCATTTAAGATACTTTTTATGCCTTTGATTTTAGGCCAAGAGTGTGTTTGATAAACAAACCCTTAAAATTTTAAAAATTCTAAAAAAATTCAAGGACCATTTTGAAATTATTTATGGGTTCCTCGTATCTTCTTCCAATATTTTTGTCTAATATTAGGTTGTAGACTTACATTGTAAGATATAAATCCAATATTAAAAATACCTGATTTTTCTCCAAAAATTTCAAACAAAATTCAAAAATTCAAAAACAATCTCTTTGTTTTAGAAAACGTAAAAAAACATGTTTTTCTTCAAGGATTCCATTTAATATTTGGTTGTAGTGTTACACTGTAAGTTATGGACTCGGTATTAAAAATACATAGTTTCTCCGAAACTTTGAAAAAATCTAAAAAAATTTCCTCATTTCAAAAACATAAAAAATATGTTTTTTTTTTTTGCATACGACCATATTCTAAAGGTTTTTCATGCATATTTTCTAAAATACAAAATCGCTCTATATCATCTATAATGAATATCATAACTAGTTTATAATTATTCATTACGATTTAGCCAAAATACCAAAAATTCCATAACAATTAATTTGTTTAATTAATATTAAAAGTCTTAGGACTTAGTTGTAGACTTTAATATTTGAGAGTATAAAATTACATTATAAAGTATATCCTCAAATATTAAAGATATAAAAATAAAAAAATAAATTCGATGCTAAAATTTAGACTTTAGAAAAATTAGGATTTAACTCAATAAAGTATAGACTTCCCCATGAAGGGAGACCTTCCTTGAATCTTAGATGAAACTAACAAATATAAACTTGCCTTAGATTAAAAATCAATCAACGATGCAACTTGTCTTAGGTAATGTACACTGGGGGATATGCATCTTCCTCTTGGACAACTAGTCCCCTTACCTAAGCTCTCGCAGACCATTGGTTTCCTAGTGACCATGATACTAGGTGGAAACTTCCTCAAATCATAACTTTATGATTAAACCCAAAACCCATTCCATTACAGAAGGTAGCTTCACCATTCGACGTCGTGCACGTCACAATAAAATGACGACTCCATTAGGGACTTGTCTTGTTGTACTAAGCTTTGTTTGTTTGATTGTCTGCTTGTTTATTTTTCTTGGTCTATACAATTTAACTTTAGCTTATATTTTTACATATTGCTTATGTATTTTTTTATATACTGCTAAGACATAAGTATATCGGGTATGGATTAATGCCTTCATGCATTTTAATTTTCAAATAAATCCAATTCCGGTTAGGTAGGGAGTAGCGGTCTGTCTTATGACTTTCAATTGAGACTTAGATTCATGAAATATCTGACTAAGTGCTAAGTATTTACTCAATAGTAACGGTCACACTATGTCGCAACCATTCTTTGTAAACTCTCATACTACCTTTATGAAAGGTGGTCACTAGGTAGATCATATATCTTTTTTAGACTAGGTAGTAAGCCTACCCCTTATGTAGTGGCTTAAAACCTGCCCTTAAGATATGGATTCTTTAATAATTCATTTTGCATCAAGGCAAACTTAATCACAATCTTGAACTCTGTAGGATTTTCTGAGCCAAAACCATGACTTCAATAATTTTTTCTAAGCATGGGAAAAAAATCTAAGATAATGCAATTAATTGATTGCCCAAGGACTAAGGTCAGGGAATTACCATGCATAACAAAAAAAAATTATTCTATGGATAATATAGAGAAGCTTGTGTCAGTCTTGAGATATGTGAATAAGACCCTATTTAAGAAAATATGTGGGAGAACTACCTATCTGATTAGGCTTCTAGTATATATTTCTGCAGTCAAGGCCTTGGTGCATTTCTAGGACCCGAGTTATAAATGTTTCACCTTTAGGGATGTTGACATGACCCCCCCATCATTGAGGAATATGCTTAAATCCTGAATTTCCCAAATGACCCTCATAAAGTGTACTTTAGACTAAGGATTAGAGACACGATGATCGAGGTAGCCAAATTGTTACGCCTAGACCAAGTCGATTGGTATAAGACAACCAATAGGGGGTTCAAATGGAAACTTATTGAGATTAAGTTAAAGGCAGATAAAGATAAGGGAAAGCTAACAGAAGAGAGATACCCGGCAATTGCTTTTTGCTATCCTTGGATTTGTCTTGTTTTCTTTAGAAGCTATTGGGATCATTAGTGTTGAAGCCGCCAATACCTTTATTGAATATGAATGGACAAGGAGTAACCCTTTTTCAGCTATTTTGGTTGAGACTTTCTTGTCACTAAATCACTGTAGAGTGTATGGAAAGGGAGCAATGTAGTGTTGTATTCTTCTTTTATTCATATAGATAGTCAATTACTTGGAAACCCCTAGAGAGGTTTTCAATAATTTTTTATGGTTCAACATAAAACCCTTGAAACTAATTTTGAGTGAAGATTGGAAAAACTTAGATGGGAAGGCATGAGTAGAAAAATACCAAGCACTCTCTTAGAGTAAGTTTAGGTAGAAAGCCCCTTGGGTAGATAATTCATCTTATCTTATGAGTTGTGGAGATAAATCATGGGTCTCAGTGATTGGTATAACTAGTTACATTAGTTACTGACCCCCACTAGTCGCTAGGCAATTGGGAGGCATTCAACATGTTTCGAGGAGTTGGGGTTTAGGTAGTATTCCAAGTTGTTTAAGGATTCTAATTCCTTAGATGAGATAGAATCATCAGACATGATTGATGTCAACTTGTATTAGTCCACATAGATGAACAAGAAGGGGAATCCTCAGTCAACCCTTATTACTTAGTATGGAGAAGTGGTGTTTGGAAGAATGGGAATGTAAAGCCAAATGGTAGTTAGCTTAGCAGAATCATCTTTAACTAGAAAACCCAAAAGAAAAGGTGTTAATAATGAACGAGAGTTACAAGATGACTTGGATAAGCTGAGAATATTGTTAAGTAATAGTAGGAGTTAACAAAAATTCTTAGAAAATCAAGAATTTAAGGGAGAAAAGATGAAGGCTTTCCTAAACCAGTAATTAAGAGAAAAGGATAAACGCATGGCCACTATCATAACCCATATTCCCCAAATTCACTTTTTTTTCTTCCAAAATAAAATTAAAATAATAAAATAAAGGCTGGCAACGTGGAGAAAGCAGACCGAGGAGGATTTCAAACATATAGAAGAATCAAGTTGCAATTTTGGATGAAATTTGAGGCCTAATTGTACTCCATCATACCCAAGACTGAAGAAATAATACAAATTCAAGGTTGAATTAAATGATTATTGGATGAATTTGCATAAAAATTAAGTTCAAGGATATAATTAAAATTTTAAAAGGCCAATTTGATTTTCATGGGTCAAATTAAAGTTTGTTTATGTTTAAAAATTAATTTGGGTCCAATTGAAGGATTTAATTAGGTACAAGGACGTAATTATACTTTAAATGGGTCAAATTAATTTTATTAGGGGCTTAATTGTTGAAAAATTAAGTTTGGGAGCCTAATTTGGACTTAATTAAGAAGATTGAAATTTTAAGAGACCAAATTTAATATTTACAAAGGCAGCTGATTGAAAGCAGGGGCAAAATTGCAAGAAAATCAAAGTTTTGAGGTCAATTAAGGGCTAAATTGGAGAAATTCACAACTAAGAACCATTTTGCAAAATACACCGAACTATAGGGACGTATTTGATTGAAATCAAAGGTGAAATTGAAGAAAATTAAAAGTTTGATGTCAATTGAGGATCAAATTACATAAAGCCAAGACCAGGACCAAACTGAAAAAAGTGTTGAAATTAGTGGCTGATTTTGAAATTTAGCAGGGGCAAAATTGCATTAAATCAAAAGTTTAGAGTCAATTAAGGGTGAAATTGAAGGAAATCAAAAGTTAAAGTACTAAATTGAATTTTGGCTAAAATCCCTAATATAAGGTTAAAACAGCGCCGTTTTGAAAAAAAAAAACCAGATAATGCATCGTTTGATTACTATTCATTGTCTTCTTCTTTTTTGCCCGAAAAAGCTACTTAAGTGACTACTTTTTAGGGCATTTAATGCTTCATAACTTCACCAAATTTGACAACACATGAACCAAAATAATGACCTAACATTTCTCTATAACCCGATATGGTTCGTTCAGACTGATTGACACCATAGAGGCCGCAATGCTGGCCCAAAGTGGTTGGCCTGACGAGCCTTTAGCAGCCAACCTTTTCAGGCCATGATGCCTACTTTGAACCAACGGTTAGGATCCTTCCGGGTTGATCCAAGGGCTATGATTTGGCACAAATGGAGACCAAACGTCCCTTTTCTATCCCCTATAAATAGATTTGAACTTCATGAACTGAGAGAGGAGAAATCAGAAGCTTAAGTTAAGAAAAAACCATATCCCACCAATTTTTTTCCTTTCCCCCCTTTCGGCCACCACTTTGGCTAGCTCCACCGCCGCACCTCGGCTGTTGTAGCCACCACCAACCACTCTCTGGTCTTCCTTGCAACACTAGGAATGCCTCCAGCCTCTCTCTTCCTCATGTTAGACGAGTTTTCCCTATTTTTTTTCCTCCAGAACCCCTTCCACAGCCGCTGCACTTTACATGCAATTAGACTACTTTTGAAAAATCTCTGTATTTTTCACTAATGAGCAGGTCGCTTGGAACAATTAAATCATTTTCAAGGTAAGTCGCCTTTTATATGACTAATTTCTCGATTTCAACACCTCTCAGCGAAAGTCATTTGTTAATCTACTACTTTCAAAGTTTTCAACATTCTTAAAAGAAACAAAAGTTCTTTTCCATGTCTACTTTTCTTTATAAATTTATAACGGAAAGCCAAAAGAAAACACAATTTTCCAGTCTTTGCATCGTAAATATTATAAAGAGGGTGCAACTGTCGTAACCTAATTTTTTATTAAAAAATAATTAAAAAAATTGAATGAATGAAAAATAATTTGAGAATTAGGTCAAGACAACACAAATTGAAAGTTTGAGGACTATTATGGATAAATTATAAATATGGGAGTCAATTTGGTAAAAAATTGAAAGAATTGATGAGTTTAAAGACTTAATTAAACTTTGATTTAATTAATTAATGCAATGAAGGGCTTAATTGAAGAAATATCAAAGTTTGAGGTTGATTTAGGGGTCAAAATTGTAAGAAATTAAAATCTGAGGACCGAAGTGAATATGCGGTGATACTATAGGAGGTTAATTGAGTTTTTCAAGAGTAATTTTGAAAGAATTAAAAGTTGAAGAGCTAATTAAGGACTAAATTAGTTAAATAAAAACCAAGAACTGTTTTTCAAATGACACCGAAATCTAGGGGTCCAATTGCAATTGATCCAAGAGCAAAATTTAAAAAAGAAAATTTTTCCAAAAATAGAGGCCCCAATTGATAAATGTCAGAAGTTCAGGGGGCAAATTGAAAATAGTCATTTCCAAGGATAAAACGATGTCGTTTTAAAACACTATTCATCATCTTCTTTCTTTATCCTAGAGAAGACCGATTCAGCAGGAAAACCGCAACAACCCTATTCCAAATCATGGGTCACGTCTCTACCAATATCCCTTGCCCACTCGATGCATTACAAACAGTCTCTACCAATATCCCTCGGATGAACGTGCCTCACTCCCAGGATCATTATCCTAAGGACGAACAGAGGATATTCTCTGGCTTTATAAAAGCTAGAGAAAGAACGAAAAAAAATAAAAAAAAGAAAAGAACGAATGAATAGAGAAAAACATAGAAAGGAAAAGATGAAAGAAAATTGAAAGATAAAAAAACAAAGACACCACGCACATAAACAAGGAGGATTAAACCATGAGGGCGGGAGACGAAAACACAGGGAGAGAAAAAACAAAACGAAGGTAGAAAGAAAACAAGAAAAAAAATGAAAACAAAAACTACATAGAAAAGAGAACTGAGAGACAAAGAACAGAGAGAGAACAGGGGAAGAAAGTGGAAACAGGAAGAAGTAGAGGAGAAAGTGTCTGTTCGACCAGCAACCTAACGTCTTCATCGCCATCGTCTTCAACTTCGTCTCCAGACCAGGTAAGTTCTTCATTTTCCCTCCTCTTTGCAATTATAATTGCCTTCTCACTGTGCATGTGCAATTTTAATTCACCTCTTACTATTCAAAGCAAATATAACTCACTGGTTAGTGTATGCACGCGTGAATTAGTTCACTTGTGCCTGCGGCCCAGCCCGGTCACTAGCTTGGGCCAATGACTAGATTAGGCTGGCTGAGCTAGATCTATCTCTAAAAAAAAACTAAAAACATCTAGACCAAGCTGGGCCTGGCCCTGAGATTCAGCTGACCCAATTTGTTTTGGGGTCAAGGGTGTGTTTAGCAAAAACACATCCTAATGACTTACCCTTTTTATTTCACTTCCTTTTATTATGATATCTAGCCAAACAAACTCTTTTTTATATAAAAAAAATTCAGAAACATTCAGGAATCTTCTTTGATTTATTTATGGGTTCCTCGCACTTTTTTCTTGATGATTTCACTGTATATTTGATTGGTAGATTTTTAATATGAAATACAAATCTAATATTTGATACATACCTATCTTTTTTTTATATATATATATTAAAAAATAACAATAAAAAAATGTATGCTTTGCTTTCAATTCAAATATTACTAGTTTATTCACTAATGCTAGAGTTAGGAATACCATACCCTTTTGTTTGAGTGTTACGTGATATTTACTAACATCATAGCTGGAAGTATTTGTATCCGAATATTCACTAGCACTAAAGTTAGAAATATTACAAGCAAACCATTGATAGTAGAATACAACAAAACCTTAGCAATTTAAGATAAAACCAGTAATGTAGTCTACCTTAGGTAGGACACTTAAGGGGTGATAATATCTTCTATTTTGCGTAATCAATCCCGTACCATATAATCTCTGTTGATCAGTTAGGGTTCCTAGTGACTGTAATACTAGGTGACGACTCCTTAAACAAGACATTTCCCATCTAAGAATAAGATGCCAGGAATCTGTTCTTTCTGAAAATTGAATTTTTAAATGTTGCAGCGATGTTGGGTGTGACCGATACAAAATGTAAAATGAATGCAATTCTAAATTTGGACTTTAGAATGGTTATGATTAAACCCGATGAGGTAAAGACTCTTTGACGAAGAGAGATCTGCCTTAAACCTTAGAAAAAGACTAACGAATAGAAACCTAACCTAGAAAAATAATCAAACAATAATATAAATAACTTACCTTAGATAGGATAAACTGGGGATGATGCGTCTTTCCTTTGTACAACCAGTCCCTTGCCCAGACTCTCGCAGACCATATGTTCCTAGTAACCTTAATCATAGCTTTATGATTAAATCCAAAACTTATTTTCTTTTCTAACAACAATACCTCTCAAGAGGCACAATAGCTCGTCAGCACCCGACATCGCCCCGTGACAACCATATTAATGCAAAACTTAGAATGAGAAAAGAACGATAAAGAGATGGCCACGAAGTATAAGGAAATTATGCATGGGATCCAAAAACAGTTGAAGGAAAGAGTGGCCAAGTATGATGATCTAGTAAATAAGTATGTGATGTTAAAAAAGGAAGTTGTAACTGTAAAAAAAAAAGGGGTTTTAAGGATAAGAGATGATGCGTACCTCGTGATCACGTGGTCATGCAACCCACAAGGATAAGAGTTTCTAAATTTTCATAAGGTCCTCCTAGAATCCCTTCCAAAGCCTGTTGAATAATTTTTACGGATTCCGTCATTTCACCAATTCGGACTAAATAATGAGCTAACGAATCCCCTTTCTTTTTGCCACTGAACTCCCCAATCAAATTCGTCATAACACTTATAATGATCAACTTTACGAAGATCTCATCGTACTCTAGAAGCTCGTAGCATTGGTCCTCATAAACCCCAATTTATTGCACTAACAATACCTATTCCTTCAACGCGTTCTAAAAAAATAGGATTTTGCATAATAAGTTTTTGATATTCAGCAACTCCTGTTAAAAAATAATCGCAGAAATCCAAATATTTATCTAGCCAGCCATGAGGTAGATTAGCTGCTTCTTCTCCGATACAAAAATAATTATGCATCATTCTCATACCAGTGGCAGCTTCAAATAAATCATATATTAAATCTCTTTCTCTAAAAATATAGAAGAAAGGGGTCTACCCACCAATATCTGCCATAAAGGGGCCAAGCCATAAGAGATGAGAAGTTATACGACTCAACTCCAACATAATTACTCTGATATAGCTAGCTCTTTTAGGTACTTAAATATTTCCCAACTGTTCCAGTCCATTTATTGTTATTGCTTCTGTAAACATAGTAGCTAAATAATCCCAACGTGTTACATAAGGCAAATATTGTATAATTGTTCAGTTTTCCGCAATTTTTTCCATCCCTCTATGTAAATAACCTAATATTGGTTCGTAGTTAATAACATCTTCACCGTCTAGACTAAGGATGAGTCGAAGAACGCCATGCATTGATGGGTGGTGGGGACCCCATATTGACTATCATAAAGTCCTTTCTTGTAGCTGGTACATTTATAGGGGTTTTCTCGATTTATTTTTCCATGAATTACTGAAAACGAAAAGAAGTTCATCAAAATTCAAGTTTAAGATCTAATAAATCAAATAATAAAAAAAAGACTCTTCAAATTAACGAGTTTTTGATTCCTGAATGTTCAACTGGCTAATTAATTCTTTATAACGTACTTTATTTTTCTTTGCCAAATAAGATAGTAGTCGTTGGTGTTTTCCTAGAATTTTCCGTAAACCTCTTTGAGATAAATAGTCTTTTCTATGTAATTCCAAATGTGAAGTAAGTCTTCGTATCTTATTAGTAAAACTTACTATTTGAAATTCAACTGATCCCTTGTTTTTTTTGTCTTCTTGTGAAATAATTGAAATGAATGAGTTTTTTACCATAAAATGAAATCCCCATCCTCCCGCCTTTTTAAAATAGTATTATTCATCAGTAATAATAAATAATGGAATATTAAATAAGAATGTCAGTTTGTTTGAATCTGGTATACACAATAAATTTCAATTCGTTAGGAATTCCTAATTTGGTTAACATTAATCAATCCAATTTTTTTTTATTCGGCTAGAAATACATAAAGAATGGTATATTCTTCCCTTACAAAAGAAAAAAAAAATTATATCTATATCTAAAAATTTAAAATGAAAAATTGGATTGATTTATTTTTAGATCAAATTGATACATGATTGAATTCCATGTATCAGAATGGAATATGGGATGTAAAACAATGTATATGGACCTCTCCTTGTTTTCATATATTTCATATACTAGATTAGATATGCTATGGGATATATATAACAAATAGACCTTTACTGAATTTTTAATCGTGAACATATATGTATCCTTATCATACTAAACCGACTAGCATTATTGGTATCAAACCAATAGCAATTTATACAAGCTAAATCTTCTAATCGATAATTGGACCAAAGAAAAAGTTTTAATTTAATTAATTTATTTTTATCTCTATTAAAACGCACTTAGGTTTTTTTACTTTAAAATCAAATTTTTTTGAACAATAACAGATACAACTTTACCTATACTTATCGTTTCATAGCCTTTTAGCTTATAAACTCTTTTAGTAGTGCACAACCTCTTCAAGAATTTAACATATGGAAATTTATTTAATAGCATCAATCAATGAAATATTTACCATTTTTCAAGAACCGAATAGACATCATCCTCAGCTTTGAAATAAAGCATTTGATTAGGAAGTTCGTAAGCAAACTGTATTGATCTTTCAAATGGTGTAATTAATTGTATGGTCCAGGAAGTATTATTCTTGTTTTAATTAATTAGAGGCATCCACAAACTATTTGGATTGTACTATTGTTAATAAATGTTTCAAAGGTAAGATCGCATGCATGTACACTTCAGATCGAATTCCAATGTAAAGCCTAAATAATTACGAGAAATCTCTCCTGCTGGTGCCATTGCCACTGACTATGCAGTGGAGTTGCCATGATAACCTCTAGCTAACGGAGGGTTGAATATATTGCGAGCATTGACAATGCATACTATCCGCATCTCATCATTGGGGTTTGGTTGAAGTGCAATAGTTCGACAACTCCACAAACATGCTGTCAAGACTTCAAATGTAGAGCAATGGCGAAGGTGGAGCAGAGCAGAGTTACGAATAGCTGATATGTTCGAAGGTCCATAAAAGAATGAACTATGGGCCCTGCTAGTAAATGGAACTCGTGGAGTAAACAGGTTACATGAGGTGGGTTCAGTGCATTTAGCATGTGCCATCTAACCCATAGTTGACAGGAGTGGTTTTGTCCGGTCACTTCGCACATGGTATGGTTTAGAAGCATAGCAAAGGCAACCACGCGGCATTTAAGACGCATTACCTGTCATTTTATATGACAAACGACCTGATAATTTTATAATCATCTGCTAATAAAACTTTATGGTTATCTTTTTAAATTACAATCACATGCAATCTTTAGTGTTTCATCCACCGTTAACTTAGCGCATGAAAATGCTTATATTAAAAATCAACATTCATTTATAAAATCAAATAAAAATTATAACAATTCATGTTTAAACAAAAAAAAAACCTGAAATCAATCTGCAATAATGAAATCAACCAATCTTAAAGAGTTTTGATCGATCATGGAAGCTAAAAAGTAGTTGGATAGATATCTAGAAGTTATGAACAATCAAATTGCAACATGAGTTTTAATTTACGTGAATGACAAGAAAGTTCAATTCTATTCAGAGTGGTAATTATTAATAGGGTAATATGATTAAGTGGTATAACTTGGTTATAATTTATATCATTATCAATAAACATGAATTTTAGTTTGTATTAGGATTTAATATTCCTTCTTATATGATATAGGTTACATGTTTAGGATTGAAATTAAATATTTAGATTGAATTCAAATAATATACCAATATAAATAAGGTCATCTAGCCTTGTATTTAATTTCTTTTTTGTGATTTATTCAAAAACATTTTCCCATCATAGCTTTATTTACTTTATTTTACAAGTATTTATGTACTTTCTTATTTTATTTATCTTTTTTCTTTCAAATTCTTCTTTTTCTTTATCTATTTTTGTTCTCGTGTGGTGTTACTTGGATAGATATACCTCTCTTAAAATATAAAATCTTAGAACACTTATATTTTGTTTGGTTTTGTGAGTCTGCTACCTATCTCAAACTAGGATTTAGATCCTAATTATTATTTATTCTTATTATAAGGAAGAAACGATTAATAGGTAACATAATTGATTAAAAGATTAATGATTGATCACCTAATTATTTAATAATTAATCACACAATTATTTATGAGATTAATATATTGGCACACCCAATATGATTAGATTAAGTATTTGTTTCATTAACTAACAATTATGCCATAAAAAAGAATATAGATAAACTTGTCATTGTAGCACTCAACGAACAATCAAGAACTTAACAACAACAATAAAAAACCAAACTCGAGAAACAAACTAAAGTGAATTTAAAGATTGATATATATTTTTTTTCTTATTTTGCTTTTACTTTTAACTTTTACCGCAATTAAGTTTTAAATGACAAGAACGATGAAATAACACAGAAACTAAAACATAAAGGGATATAACTTGATTTTAAAGTTTTATTCTAATACCAACTGATATGAATCTTGTTGATATAAAAATCCAAAAACCTATAGCCAAGTAAGACACTTCCTTATAAAGTTAAGATCAGGTTTAGAATTAAGCTGGACACAATGATAACTTGTGTCGAGGAATCAAGACTGTAAGTAATCAACCCCAACACAACACCTACAATCAAGATGCGAACGAGAAGTATAAAAGATACCATGAAACATGGTTAACTCTTTGATAATTCAGAGTAGTTTCACGAGGAACCAAAAGTAAAAATAAATTCTCACGTATAAGTTTTATTCCTAATTAATCAATCCATCTCTTATTAATTTTCTTAAACATAAATACAAGCTAAATAACCTTATTTATATTGGGTAAAAAAATCATAAACAATGCTGAAAAATAATAAAAGAGTTCTAATTAAAATAGAAAAAATAATATTAAATCAACTAGAAACTAATACAATTCATGTGTAGTAGCTTCTAAATCTTCTCGCAAGGCTTTCTCGAATTCTGATTGAGTTAAAATTTTAACCCAACATCAAACAAGGCATCTTGAATATTTCAGTATGATTTTTATTTGATGCAACTGTTGGATTAAAACTTATGCTTGTTAAAGTAAACTTGTGTATTAGAAAAAATAAGATTAATCCACGTGTAAGTAAGGAAAAAATTGATGAATCTATAAGTCTTATAGGAAAAAAGACCAAATATATTGAATAACTCATTTAATGTCTTTTTAACCTTCTTACCTCTTGAACTTGTAATAGGTCTAATTGGCACATGTAATGAATCCTTTGGTGTAGTATGGATTGTGTTATCCTTTTTGTCTTTAAAAGGATTCAATTTTGAATCATCACCTTACTTCAATGTTGAATTATCCTATTAAATATCTATTTAACCTTTTTAACTCTTAACATTGTAATAGTCTTAATTGTCATATATAATAAATCAGTTGGTATAGTTTGTATGATATCACATATGGTTGCTTTATTGCGTCCCACTCAAGAATCTATCAATCAAATATCTTGAAAAAATACAGAAAAAATAAAAATATATCACGATCCATGCTAGATTTTTTGTAATTTAACTAAAAAATCAAAAGTAAGTGAATCAGATATGCACTCTTTTATTTTATTTTTTGAGTAAATTTCATTAAAATAGATAATTTAAAATAAACTAAAATATTATTTTTAAGAATAAAATTATATATTTTTTTATAAAATTATTACGTGCTTTTTTTAAAAAGCTTCATGATTTGTATTTATTTTTTCTAAAATTTTAACTTTTAGTTTTTATATGTAAATTTGTTTTACTATTGCATGGTTATATAAAAAGAATAGAAAAAAAGAAAACTATTGTCCACAACATAGTTTTTAAACCCGGCCCGGTTTAAGGCCCGGGTTCTGGGTTTTGACCGGGTCATTGGGTCGCCTGAGTCAATTTATTTTTTTTTAAAAATCAAAATGATGTCGTTTTAGTAAAAAAAAAGTCAACGGGTTGCAATCGAGTTTTTAACTGAGTCTTACTAGGTCAACCCGCCAAATAACCCTAGATTTTATTTATTATTTATTTTTTTTAAACCCGATTCAATTCCAACACTGGATTCTAGATCAACATGCCGTGTTGGGTTTAAAAAATATGGTCAGGTGGTTGGTCTTTCTCACAAGTAAACATTACCCATCTCGGCCATCAAAAGTCCAACTATTGTGTCGTGTGTCAACTTTAAATAGGGTGGCTTCGCTGGCTCTCATATTATTATTATTATTATTATTACTATTAATATTACTATTACTACTATTATTGTGTTTCATGCGTAGGCACACGATGTGGTCCTTCAATTTTTAATCTTAGTGTATTTTTGTATAAATAAATTTTTCAAACGATGTTTCACTAATTATCCAATAATTTTTAATGATATTAGTATCTTTTATTGTAATATTAACAATTATTTTCCAAATAGTTATATATCAATCTAATATGTATAATTTAGTCTTATGAAAAAAAAAATAGATGATAATATTTGTACTGTCTTCTCTTGCGTTGGTTAATTGGCTAGTGTGTGTCTATAATATGAATGATTTTCCAATCCTCTTGAATTCTGTAGAGTGGTGAAATCCAATAAAGAACCAGTTCATAAACTAAATAAATAAAGAAAGGGCAGAGCAGGTTGTCCATTTATTTGCTGAAAAATAGTTTTTTTTTAAAGTAAATTTTAGAAAAATAAATTTCAGAAAATTGAATTATTTTCCGATATTTGGTTATATAATATAAAATAAGTTAGAAAACACTTTCCAGTGTTCGGTTATGTCATAGAAAATGAGTTGTAAAATAACTTATTAATGTTTTATTTTTTTCAAGTTTATTAAAATAATGAGGAACAAATCTTAAAAATTAAAAAGTTGAATGGGAATGAAATTAAAAAAATATAATTTCATAAATTATCTTAAATAAAATAAATAATAATCAAAATAATAGATATCAAATCTAAAAAATAAAAAAAAATTAAAAGATGAAGAAATTAAAATAATAATAATTAACATTTCATAAATTATTTCAAATAAAATAAATAACAATTAAAAGAATGAGACAAAATTTAATAGATAAAAAATTCAATTAAAAAATAATAAGAAAAAAACAAATAAAAATTATAAAAATAAGATCAAAATAAATTTTAAAAATAAAATTAAAAAATAAATATTTAAAATAAAATATATATAACAATAAAAAATTAAAAAATTAAATTTAATATAACCAATAAATAATACGTACATCGCACTTATATAGAATTCTCCAAAGTCATCAACCAAATCTTGTCTTGGCTTGTTGTTGAATTATTTTTATACTTTCATCGGGAAGTACAAGCGATCAGGACATGGTTCAGAGACAGCGTTGAACATCGGATAACATGTGCACGACTGTTGTCACCTACTCGCTGCTAACAATAATTAACGTTTTCAACAAATTAGTCTCGTCAGGGAATCTTTTTTGTTACCATCGTCACTGTCGGGGATAAAATCTTGAATAGATTTAACGTATTATTTTTAGTTCCCCCACAATTTTTTCCCACAAGATATTTACTTTTGACTCCATTTTTAAGAGGAAAAAAAAAAAAAAAAGGCATCAGTCATAAGCTAGCCAAAAAGTTTAGAGAGGGGGAAACCCCAGATGAATCTTTTAATTAATTGGAGATATTTTGAAGAAAGTAAATATAGCTCGGAGAAGACGGTGGTGATGAAGTGAATGTCTACATCAGAAAAGGACTGGCGATAAAATGGTAGAAAGTTAGTTGAGGCATATATGGACCCGCAAATTATAATATATGGTCAGTAGAATGGGACCTATCTATTATTAATATTCAAGAAATGAGATGCTTGAAAACTACAAAACGGTCACAACATGATCGTCCCGTTTCTTGGTGGGGTTTTCCATGAACCTCTCATCTCAAGACGAAGTGACTGGACCATATGCATCATGAGTATTTTATTTTGTGTTTAAAATTATTATTCTTGATAGGATTTTAAAATATGAAGTTCAAAAAAAAATTAATTAAAAGAATATAAAAAATAAATAAATCTGAGTCAATTCGGGTTAACTTATTAAATTTATGATTTAATCATAAAATCAGGATAATTCTATAAAAAATAAATCAAAATAAATTATAAAACTTAATCTTCAACAAACTCTAGGGTAAAGAATGAAATTAAAAATTAAAAAAATAAAAATATTTTAGTTTTTTTTTAAAAGTTGTCCTGTTGCTAATGTATTTGTTAGTTAAAAAAAAGAAAATTTAAACTATATAAAACTTGATTTAATATAACTCAGTTGATTTAATAGGTTTAAAAGTAATTTGAATGACTTGTAAAATATAGTTTGATTTAAAAAATTAATTTGATATCTTTTTTAAAAGTATCGAGGCAAATATATTACATTGAATTAGATCAACTCGGTTTAACCTGTCAAATTTATAATTTGAATCATGAGATTATGATAACCTCTAAAATAAAAATCAAAACAAATTATAAAGCACAATCCCCAATTAATTTAATATTGTAGTATGAAATTAAAAAAAATAATTGGAATTAATTAAAGTTAACTCATCAAATTTATAATCTAATCATAAAATCAAAATAACTCTATAAAAAATAAATCAAAATAAATTATAAAACTTAATCTTCCACGATTCCATATTAAAAAATAAGATTAAAAATTTTAAAAAATAAAAATAAAAATAAAAACAAAATACTATTTTAGTAAAAGGAGGTCAGTAGTGATTTTATAAACTTGTAGCCAAGCCATCAAGTTTTTTGGATAAGACTTCACATTATCCTTTTTGACGCGCAAACAG
>Ga0325411_1002162_pt1 | contig 22124 bp, 12 predicted proteins | sample PopdelMetagenome_13_FD_206181 | JGI IMG/M metagenome (GOLD analysis project Ga0325411, IMG submission 206181) | Populus deltoides microbial communities from Bellville, Georgia, United States - Xylem-PdIQD-R4 | ecosystem: Host-associated > Plants > Phyllosphere > Stem > Wood/Secondary xylem... | reverse complement strand
CATGCCTTGCCTCCTTATTTTTTATATTTAAATTTTTAAAAACAAAAATAAAACAGAAGACACCGTCTACTGGTTCTATTTCTAGCCACTAAATTCAGCTAAGTTTTTCTAGATTTAAAATTGACATCAACACAACACATAAAACGATATAAATATATAAAAAATAAATTATTTAAAATAAAAAAAATATTTAATTAAAAAATACTTTTAAAATATAAAAACAAACAGACTTTAATATATTACCTTATCTCAACCTTTGATCTACATGTAATAAGCCAGCATGATTAACCCAATGTTTTTGTGGCTTATTATTAAAAGAAAAGCTAGGGCTACGGATGATCATTTTCGGTTTGGTTCGGTTCTTATTAAAAAAATAACCAAATCGAAATTAAAACCGGTTTGGCTCGGTTTTTTCCGGTTTGGGTTCGGTTTGGTTCAGTTTTTTTGGTTTTAGACTTATAAAATCAAAACCAAACCGGTCAGTTTTTTTAAAATTTCAACTAGTTTAATCGGTTTTTTTCACAGTTCGGTTTTTTCAGTTATTTTTTTTTCGGTTTTCTCTAGTCGGGTTTTCGGTTTTTTTACTCACCCCTAGCCAGGACATTGATATTGTTAGTGATTTTTTCCAACCATGATATTGTTTTCTTTCTTTGTTTTTTTATTTATTAAGAAATCCTTTTCAACTCATTTTTACCTACTAATACCTATTATTAATGGTGTTAAAAAAATAGATCAACCAAGTAAATAAAAAAAATAAAAAAAAAATTAACCAACAAAATTGAGATAAAATTGAATAAATTGATTTAAGAAACAAAAAAATCACATAGTCCGGTTTGATTTTGATTTTAAAAAGGTAAAACCTACTAAACTTGGCTGAACTAGACCGGTTCAATTGAATTTGAATCATCTAAAAAAATAAATAGGATATAAAAAGAAATATAACCTAACCCTAAAATATATTTTCCCTTTTGATTTTTGTTTTTGTCGTGTTACCCCCCCCTCACTTGTTCTCCTCTTTACCTTAAATCATCTATATCGTTCTAGTTTTATTCATAAAAACTATAATAAGATTTCAATTAAAGCTTAAATCCATCGATTCTAAGGTAATCTTAAAGGAAAAAATTAAAATCTTTTAAGCTTATTATGGAGTTTATTGTTATGTTTTAGTTGTTGTTTTTTTTAAAAAAAATTAATATTTTTATTGCAACTAATGTTAGCTCTAAACACTCAAGTCATGTTTATATTGTCTTCTAGAGCTTCTTTCCTGCGTTATTGTTAATATGAAAATATAATGCATTTCTTTTGATCTCTCTCTTTATGGTATTTTTACAACCCTCATATTTTTTTTTCTTTTTGTTGTTAATTTCATTTTCTTGCCCTGGATTTGCAGGAGGTTAAAGATGTATTGACACTTTAATGACTCTTGAAACGTGTTTTTTTGTTCGCGAACACTAAAAGCATTTTAGTTTTTTTCCTTCCTCCATCATGATGACATTGCGAGAATCTTCTTTCAATCACTATTCCTTTCAAGTCATGTCATTACTTATTGTTGTCTTGTTAGTTTTTGTAACAACCCTAATTTTCTTGAATTGATATCAATTATAATGATTTTATTATTATTATTATTGAAAATTTAGCAAAGTTTTCTTTATATTTTCAATATCAAGTCATCGACTCAGTATATTCACAACTTACTAGTAGTCTAAATATCACTTGTCCCACCATTCAGGACTCTCATAATTTAATTGTCACACCAACATTCATTTTCTTCAACATTCATTCAATAAAATTAAGTAGTAACAAAATTTAAATTATAAATAAAAATGAATATAAAACTTAAATGGATGAACAATTTATATAATGCATACAAAAGAAACAACTTCCTTAATTACAATATCCATAATTAAATTTGATAGGTAAACACAATTTCATTACAAAATTATATTACAACAAAATATAATCTTCCTATATTATATCGGTTTGATTTTACAAAATATGCATATTAATGATATGTGCACAGTAGTGACATGGACGTAAGTATAGCAACAAATGTGAGTTGTGGTAGAAGCAGGGACACGTTGAGACACATGGATGTGGATCATGCTTTGTCGCCAAGTTGTTATAGAATAAGTCAAGTTTGTTTTAATTAGGTTGTTGGCAGATAATAAGGATTCATTTTGGGAATTGCTAATTACCATCCTACTTTCTAGCATTATTGTTATTCATTCATGTATATAAAGTCTGGTGGAATTCAATAAAGGATATCAGAAATTATCCAAAGCTGTTGTTTTCTTCTTCCCTGTTCTAAGTTCACATCTTCTACTTCTTCCAAAATTATACTCATCAGTGGTATCAGAGCCATATTATTATGGACACTCGTGGAAATAGTAATGTTGAATTCCATAACGAGGTCAATGAAGCTTTAGCTAGGCGTGAGTCAAGTTTTGATCAGGTAAACTCTGCTTTACAAGCAGTGTTAACCAAACTCCAAGCCCTTCGCACCATTCGAAACCCAAATCCCAACTCTTCTGAAATCAACCCATTTGCACCAGAAGGATTGTCATAATTCCACACTTCCTGTTCTCTTAACACTAATGGTCAACCCATCCCCACCTCAAACTCTCCTTTCCACGCTTCGATGGTATTGATCCCACAGGTTGGGTGTATAAAGCATAGCAATATTTTGATTTTCATGACATTGCACTTGCTCAGCAAGTCCAGTTAGTTTCCTTCCACCTAGATGGAATTTCCCTTTAATGGCATAGATGGCTGAACAAGTTTTGAGGACCGCTCATGTGGAGCGAGTTTGTCTAGGCAATTTTGCTACGCTTTGGACCCACCGAATACGAGGATCCATCGTAGTCACTCACGCATCTCAGACAAACAACCATTGTGGCAGCCTACCAAGTAGCCTTTGAAAGTCTCTCCCATCAAGTTGATGGCTTGCATAAAGGTTTCCTAATAGGATGTTTTGTTGCAGGTCTTCGAGATGATATTCGTATTGATGTCAAGATCAAACAATCTCACACATTGGTAGATACAATCGAGGTTGCATGACTGATTAAGGAGCGCAATCTATTGCATAAGAAATCCAATCTTCCAACCCATTCATCACACACTATGCTAGCGTCCAGGGCACCAACCAATCCAACAGCAGGCATCCTCAGACCACTACCATCCCAGCGAGCAAATCCTCCCCTAACATCATTCAGGAGGATAACCAATTAAGAAGCTTAAGAACGGGGAAAAAGGGTTGTGTTATTATTGTGATGAGAAATTTATTCTAGGCCATTGCTGTGAATGCCCACAATTGTTTATGATCGAAGACACTTCCCACACGAGCCTTGAGGAAGGTACTGATGATTCTCAGGAAATGATAAATTTCGAGGACATGCCAGAAATCTTGTTTCATGCCATTGCTGGTGCCGAACACCGCCAAAACTTACGTGTGTTAGGGAATTTGAGGAACAAGAGTGTAATAATGCTCATTGACGGAGGCAACACTCATAACTTTATTCATAAAGCGGTGGTCTCCAAGTTTTGGATTGCCAGTAAACCGTAGTAAGTAGTTTTAGGTCATGGTCGCTAACCGGGAGAAGATTGCCTATAATGGACAATGCTAGTGTCTCACACTGAACATTTAAGGGCAAACCATCATTGCTAATTATTATATCCTTCCAATCACCGTTTGTCAATTAGTATTGGGTGTACAATGGCTTGAAACCCTTAGCCCCATTGAAATGGATTTCAAAAAGCTCATTGTGAGCTACAAAAAGCAAAAAGAAACATATATCCTTCATGGACTGAAGCACACAGACAACAAAGCTTTCACAGGTAAAGAGTTTCATGAGCTACAGGGGTTCGACTTATTCCTTCAAATAATTCCTTCATATCCCAGTAATAACACTATATACCATCCTCTTGAGATGAATAACTTTCTATCCAAATTCTCACACATGTTTGAACAGCCCACCAGCTTACCTCCTAAAAGATCTAAGAACCATCACATACCATCACAGCCAAATTCAGGACCAGTGCGTGTGAGACCCTACTGATACCCCTATTGCCAAAAAGCTGAGATAAAGAGAATGGTGCAAGAACTTTTAAAGTCATAATTGATAAGGCTAAGTAATAGTTCATTCTCAGCACCTGTTTTGCTAGTTAAAAAAGCAGATGGAGTTTGGCGATTTTGTGTGGACTATCGAGCCTTGAATGAAATCACCATTAAAGATAAATACCCAATTACGATGATCGATGAACTTTTAGGTGAACTGCATGGATCCCGATACTATTCCAAATTGGATCTACGACCCGACTATTATCAAATCCAGGTTCGGGAAGGTGACATCCCTAAGATAGCTTTTTGAATGCACGAAGGGCACTATGAGTTTGTTGTAATGAATTGGATCTACGACCATCTCACTCATTTGCATAATGTTTTGAAAATTTTGGTAGACAATGAATTGTTTGCTACGGAGTTAAAGTGTTGATTCGGAGTTACACAAGTCGACTACCTAGGCCATATCATTTCAGAAAAAGGAGTTTCTGTTGATCCCACCAAAATACAAGCGGTCGTTGAGTGGCCTACACCTACCACAACCAAGGGAGTCTGCGGATTTTTGGGGTTGGCCAGGTATTATTAAAAATTCATTCGTCACTTTGGAAGTTTAGCAGCACCGCTTAGCCAATTGCTGACCAGGGAGGGATTCCAATGGAATGAAAGGGCTGATATGGCTTTTAGAAAGTTGAAGGAAGCCTTAACTAATCCACCGATCTTGCGCCTGCCAGACTTCTCTCAAAGATTCGTGATCGAATGTGATGCAAGTGGAATTGGATTTGGTGCAATACTCTCCCAACAAGACTAGTCAGTGAAGTATTTTAGTGAAGCATTAAAAGGTTCCTCTTTAACCTTATCCACCTATGAGAAAGAGATTTTGGCCATCATTAAAACAATTAAAAAATAGAGACCATATCTGCTTGGGAAACCATTCACGGTTCGCACAGATCTAGAGGAGTCTTAAATATCTCTTGGAGCAACGGATCACTACACCTGCCCAAGCACGTTGGCTACCTAAGATACTTGGATCTGATTATGTGATCAAGTACAAGAAGGGAACTAAAAACTAAGGAGCAGATTCATTGTCCAGGGTGGTGGAATTCTAGTCTTTATCTATCTCTGCTCCAAAGGCAGATTGGTGGCCGATCCTACAATAGGAAGTGCAGTAGGAACCATTGTATACCAACTTCAAGTCAACAAGCCTGTTCATGATCGGGGTGTGGTTCAAAAAAGACAAGGTATTTTTAAGTCTCACTTATACTCTAATTCCATAGATTTTAATCGACTACCATGCAACCCTTACTAGTAGGCATTTTAGGTTCCATAAAACACTCACTCGTATTAAGCAGGATTTCTCTTGGCCAAATATGCACTGCACAGTAGAAGAATTCTTGCAGCAATATGAACAGTGTCAACGTTTTAAAACATATTGCATGAAACCAACAAGGTTACTCCAACCTCTACCCGTGCCAATCCAAGTCTGGACTGACATATCCATAGACTTCATTGAAGGATTACCCTCCTCTCATGGATATAACTGTATTATGGTGGTTGTGGATCACTTATCCAAGTATGCCCACCTCATTCCATTGAAGCATCCCTATACAGCCATCATTGTTGCCAAAGCTTTCATCTCCAATATAATTCGATTATATGGCATTCTTACCTCTATTGTTAGTGAATGCGACAAGGTATTTATTAGCATCTTTTGGCGAACATTATTTCAGTTCCAAGGCACCCAGCTATGTATGAGCTCTAGTTACCATCCTCAATCGGATGGCCAGACAGAAGTGGTTAACTGAGTCCTAGAACAATATTTACAATGCTTTGCAGGGGACCAACCATGAAAATGGTTTGACTGGATTTCTTGGGCAGAATTCAGCTACAACACCTCTGTCCACTCTTCAACTAAGGTAATGCTATTTAAGATGGTGTTCGGCGTTTCGCCTCCTAGCTTACTCACATATGTTCTTGGCACCTCAATGTTTAAGCAGTGGATGAGCACCTGCGTGATCAATATTATGTTCTTCATGAGCTATGGAGGAATCTTTTGATCACTCAAAATCAAATGAAATACCAAACTAATCAACATCGTCGGGATGTCTCTGATATTGGCGACTATATGTACCTAAAACTGCAGCCTTACTGCCAGACTTCAATAGCCTTCTGAAGCTTTATGAAATTGGCCTCGCGATTCTATGGATATTACCAAGTCTTTATAAAGGTAGGATCAGTGTCCTATAAATTAGCATTGCCTCCAGATTTGTAAATTCATAATGTATTCCATGTCAGCTTGCTACGGAAATATTTGGGTTCAATCCCTCCCACAATTGCTTAGCTCCCTCTTGTTTCAGAGACTGCAATTATCCTTCCGCAGCCTAAAGCTGTCATTGACCACTGGGTAGTTCACAAAGGGAAATACCATTCTAAGAATGAAATTTTAGTTAAATGGGTTGGCGCACCAGTGAAAGATGCCACTTAGGAGAACATAAGGTGATTTACCAAGACATAACCTACTTTTATCCTCGAGGACAAGGATTGTTAAGGGGGCGGGAATGATATGTGCACAGTAGTGACATGGACGTGAGTTGTGGCAGAAGCAGAAACACGTTGAGACACATGAACATGGATCATGTTTTGTCGCCAAGTTGTTATAGAAAAAGTCAAGTCAAGTTTGTTTTAATTAGGTTGTTGGCAGATAATAATGATTCCATTTGGGAATTGCTAATTAGCTCCTACTTTCTAGCATTATTGTTATTCATTCATGTATATAAAGCCTGGTCGCATTCAATAAAAGATATCAGAAATTATTCAAAGTTGTTGTTTTCTTCTTCCCTGTTTAGAGTTCACTTCTTCTACTTCTTCTAAAATTATAATCATCAACTAATAAATCTACTTCTCCGTTCGATGCTACAAAGAATCTCACAATGATTTATAATAGGTGTTTTCAACTTTTTACTCAATAATTATTTATCATTACTTTCCATATCTAATGTGATTACGCGCGCGCGCGCACACACATACATCTAAATTTTAGTTCATCAATAAATCATTCACTACCATTCTTTTATTTTATAACATGATACCTTTACCCTCAATACTATAAACGTACTATGTTCACTGTTAGCGTAACCTGTGCCCTCCCATTTCTTTTTTTTCTCTCCATCACCAACATCCAAATTATGATTTCTAATTACCTATTCACCAAGATACTATTCTTCATTATCTAAGAGATTAGTCTCTTTAATTGCCCATTAACTAGGGCGTTAATCATATTCACTAGGAAAGTAAATTTCCTTAATCGCCCACTAAATAAGGCACTAATCTTATTAACCAAAGAGTCAGTTTCTCAAATTGCTCTTTAAACAGGCACAAATCCCATTAACCATGGTGCTAGTTTTTTCAAATTGCCCATTAAACATAGCATTAATCTCATTAATCAGGGAGTTAGTTTCTCAAATTGCCCATTAGAGAGGGCACCAACCCTATTAACCATAGAGTTAGTTTCTCAAATTGTCCATTAAATAGGGCACTAATTATATTAATCAGGGAGTTAGTTTTCTCAAAAATCCTTTTCTTTCCATTCACAACTTTAGACAAAGATTCGATAGAAATAATAAAACTATTATTCAGAAACTAACTAATTCCCCACAAGATATTGAACATCTACCTAATGTCTACACACGCGAGCTAGTCCAATGCTGTTGATTAGATCCCATGACCTCTCCTGTATCAATAAAATCCACATATCATTGGATATTCATCCATTATATCACTCAATTCCATTTTCCATATAAATCTTGAATTCTTAATTAATTTGTATCAAGTATTTCCATTCTAGTCATGTACGATGTTCATTTCCTTTCTTTTTCTTATTCATTTCTATTTTTTTCTTCATGAAGTTAATCGATTTCCTTTTCTGTGACCAATATGATTTTTCCTTTCATTTCTTTACGGCTAATATATTTATTTTTTTTTATTTTTCTTTATTTTTCTATCCATCAATATTCACGTAACCCAAAATCTCCATCAATCTTAATTAATTGCATTAGAATTTCTAATCACCCAAATTTTTTTCTCCCTAGCCAAAACTAAGACAATAAATTTTTTACATTAAAACATTACTCATTCTTAATTCATGATAATAATCATTAACCAATCTCAATAACACCCATCCATTACATAATCAATATAAATTCATCCTCACAAGAGCATAACATTCACAATTCATTAACAAATCCTCAAATTCAATGCAATTAATCTATTTAAAGGTATTTCTTATCTTAAATGGATGGTTTCTCAAGTGTTGGAAGCTTAGGAAATCAAGTCCCCTTCAATTCCTTTTTTCCGTCTTTTTTTCTTTCAAAACCATAATTCTTAATTTACTCTCCAAAGCTCACCCAAAACACTTAATCTCCTCTTGTATTCAAAACCTTAACTTACCATTTGTTTCAAGTCACTCATATATTGTGTCCTTGAAAACAGTCCAAAAATCAAAGATAACTCGCTTGAATTTATCTTTGACAATCAAAACTTATGGATTTGTTGAGGTCATAACTTGGACTTTGTTGGAAATTTTGAATAATGAGCATGGTTTGCTCTAATTGTGTGTTTGGATATCATTACACTGGTTCTAATATTAGATTAAGCTATTGATTCAAAGATTTTAGCTCTTTAATCTTGCTTTTTGGTGTTATTGGACATGACCATATTACAATTTCTTGTTGGCATTGGTTTGTAATTCTACATACTATTTTTAACTATTTCCATATAATTTTCAAATTTATTATTTACCTGGTCATTTATATTTAATGGAAATTTTTGTCAGATGATGCTATCCAATCTAGTATCATGTAATACTTTTTACACAATTTTAAAGTTTCTTCAATAATTTTCTTATCACAACTTATATTCTTTATGATATGGCATGTCTTGGTTATGTGCTTTTAAGAGTACACATCTTTAAAAACCCTTTAGGTTGGTCTTCCAGAGGAATCAACAAAAATATTAAGGAAGGCTTAAACATAATATGGGATGTGAAGTGTTTTGTTGATTTGAATATGTTCTGTTGTTTGATTTTCTTGTGTTGATGGATTATCATACAAATATTTCATTGTTGGAAGTGGTCTATTGGTGACTTATTGCATGGTTTTCTTGAATTGGATTATGAAACTAAAAGCATTGCTAAAATTCATTTTTGTTTATGTCATAGGGGTGACGTCGGGGTGGTGATGAGCTATTTGTGCCTTTTGATGAGGTATTGTTGTTAGGAAAAAAAAAAGATCTTTGGTTTAATCATAAAATTATGATTAAGGTTCAAGAGTCACCACTTAATATTATGGTTACTAGAAACCTATGGTTTGTGAAAGTCTGGGTAGGGACTGGTTGTGCAAGGGGAGATGCATCACCCCCAGTGCACCTTACCTAAAGTAAGCTGCATTATTGTTTGATTGTTTTTCTATGTCGGGTTTCTATTCGTTTGTCTTTTTTAAGGTCTACGGCATATCTCCCTTTGTGAGAGAGTCTCTACCTCATCAGGTTTAATCCTAACCGTTCTAAAGTCAAAATTTTAGCATCACATTTATTTTACACTTTGTACCTTTAATTCTTGAGGATGTATTCTATTATGTAGTTTTACACCCCACATGTATTAAAGTCTACATCTAAACCCTAATATAAAAAAAATAATTGGTAAAGAGTTTTTGATATTTTAGTCAAATCTTAATGGATAATCATAAACTGGTTACGATATCTATTTTTTTTTCTTTTTAAAAAATGAGAAAGATGCATTTTTTTTTGTTTTTTTATGAAAATATGCTTGGAAAACTTCTTAGGATTTAGCCGTATGCATGAAAACAAAATATTTTTGTTTCTTTTTTTGTTTTTTAAAAAGGAAAATTAATTTAAAAGTTTTGAATTTTTTTAGAAATATTTCGGAGAAACAGGTATTTTAATACTAGATTTGTATCTTACAGTGTAAAAGTACAACCCACTATTAAGCAAAATTGCTAGAAAAACATGCAAGAAAAAAAAATAGAGTTCTTTCATTTTTTAAATATATATATTATTATAATATATTATATTATTAAATATATAGGTTGGGCCGAGCCAATCTTAGCCCGACAAGGATTGGGCCAATCTCAACCCGATGAAGATTTGGGTCAATCTTGGCCCAAAAAGGGTTGGGACAAATCTTTCTTTCTCTTTTTTTCTTTTTTTTAGGTCGGGCTAGAACTGGACCGACTTGAAGTTCACTACATGAATAATGAACATGAATTATAATTCTTATCTACTATTCACGTTGTGAACACAGAGTGAAGAAGAAGAAGAAAAAAAAGTAAAAGAAAGGGAAAAGGATCTCACCTGGCTCAGGGGCCGCGACTGTCGTCACTAGTTTGGTAGAGGGCGGTGGAAGGGCTGGTGCCTTATGGCGGAGTGGGAGACAGGAAGAAGAAGAAGAGTAAGAAACTGTAGAGGGGAGAGGGAGAGGTGGTCAAGTGGTTGCTTGTGGTGGAGATGGTTGTGGACAAGACAATGGTGAGAGCGTAGTGGTGGTCGAAGGCCACGGTGGAGAGAGAAGAGAATAGTGTCGGCTGGGAATCAGGGCGAAGCTGGTTTTTGGCTGACTTTAGAATCGATTTTCTTGATGCTCAGGCCATGAAATCCACCTCAATTTATAGGAGAGGGGGTGGAAGGGGGCAATCTTGTCTTTATTGGGGAAAAATTGCAACCCTTGATTCAGCTGGAAATGATCTCAACTATTGGTTAAAGTAGGCATGGTGAAATGTCAAATCTGGTAGTTGAAGGCTACCCGAGTTGGCCTTTTTAGGCCAGCACTATGGCCGTTGTGCTGTCACTCGGCTTAAACGGACCATACTGGGGTATAAAGGGGTGTTAGGTGATCATTTACGTGTATATTTTGTCAAATTTGGTGAAAATTAGAGACATTAACCGCACCTGCAAAGTAGGTAATCTGAGTAGCTTTTTTAGGAAAAAAGTGAAGAAGATAATGAATAGTAACCATCGTCTGGTTCCCTTTTTTTCAACTATTACAAAACGGCGCTGTTTTGAACATGAATTGGGATTTTGGCCACATTTCAATTGGGTACCTTTTCTTTTGAGTTTATTCAATTGTACCCCTTATTGACTCTACACTTTTGATTTAATGCAATTTAGACCTTGCCAAATTACAATATCAGCCCCCAATATACGCGCCTTTTTTATTTTGGTCCTTGGTCTGAGATTTCTTTAATTTTACCTCTAATTAACGATCAAACTTTTAGATTTCTTCAATTTCACCACTGATTTTAGTCAATTGAGCCCCTATAGTTCAATAGGTCTTTTGCAAAATGGTCCTTAACTGCGAATTTCTTCAATCTAGCCCTTAATTGACCCCAAAACTTTGATTTCATTGTAATTTTGCCCTTGATTTCAATCAATTGACTTGATAAAAATTAAATTTGGTCTCTTAAAGTTATAATCTTCTTAATTAAGCTTAAATTAGGCTTCCTAACTTAATGTTTCACCAATTAAGCTCGTAATAAAATTATTTTGACCCATTTAAAGTATAATTAAGTCCTTTCACGTAATTAAATCATTCAATTGGATCCAAATTAATTCTTAAACATAATTAAATTTTAATTTGGCCATTGATTAAATCAAATTGGGCAATTAAAAATCTGATTATGTCCTTAGACTTATTTTTATATGCAAATTCATCCAATAATCATTTAATTTAACCTTGAATTCACATTGTTTCTTTAGTTTTAGGTGTAATACAATACAATTAGGCTTCAAATTTGATCCCAAATTACAGCTTGATTTTTATGTAATTTGTTTGGAATCCTACTCGATCTGCTTTCTCCACGTTGTCAGCCTTTATTTTATTTTTTGATTATTATTTTGGAAGAAAGAAAGTAAATTTAAGGAATAACCCAAGAATGAGTTATGACAGTTTACACCGATGGAGAAAAAATAGATGACTCAGCACAGTAGTAAAGCAAGCATGATCATATTTAATTGGGTTCCATGAAATTCAATTTCCAATTTAGTAATGAATTTGGGTTGATTTTGTTAAAAAAGCCTAATAAAAAAAGATTAATTAAAAATCCTAAAAAATAAAGTCAATGATAAATTTTAAAGCTCAATTCAATATAGGCCCATTTAAAAAATAAAAAAAACAATTTCATTTAATAAATATTAGGTTTTTTTATTTTTAATGCTGAAAAACCAACCTTAACCAAACTGGTTCGGTTTGAACCAGTTTTCAGTTCGGTCTAGGTCATATTGTAAAGGAATAACAACTCCTAGTTTGGTTGGATTTATGGGCCTAAACTAAACTGGACTAGACCGTGAACACTCTAACGTCTTACACACCATAAAAAGCTCAATAAACCAATTTCTAACCAAACCGGTTTGGTTTGAACCAGTTTTTAGTTCGGTCTAGGTCATGTTATAAAGGAATAACAACTATTAGTTTAGTTGGATTTATGGGCGTAAACTGAACTGGACTAGACCATGAATACTCCAAGGTCTTACACAACATGAAAAGCTCAATAAACCAATTTCTAACCCTAAAAAACTTATAAATCAATCAAAAAACAAATTAAATTGATCATCAATCCAAAGTTAGGACTTATTTCGACACTGTAAACACAATGTATCACATAAAATAAAAAGAATTATTGGGTTTTAAACTAGTGAACATGACGTTAAAGGTTGAAATTGAAAGTAAAAAAAGGTGTTAAGACGAACAATTGTTAAAAAGACAAAATGAAAAGAAGAAGAAGAAGAAGAAGAATAGAGGGATGAATTAATTACATTGTAGCAATCTACAATACGCCTGAGTCATGGTGAATAATGAAAGAAATAGTAAAAACTTTTAAGGGATCAAAACAAACAATTGCAAAAATATCCAATGATAAAAAAGGAAAGAATCAAGTACATTGTAGCAGTCTATAACGGGTTTGAGTCACAATGAACAAAAAAAAATTGTAAAAATCCATCTTGTTTTAGTTTATTATGTAATAATTAGATTGGTGGCCCATGTGAAGCCATGAACAAGACCAAAAAAATTTTAATTAAGAAAAAAAAGTTCAAGAGACACTTATATTTTTAAAGAAATAAGAGAAATTCAATAACCGAGTTAAATCTTGATTAATTTGATAATGTGAAACCTTGGAAATTTATAATTTAAATATGCAGATGCGTAAACCCTCATGTAAATGTAAGACTGAAAGTGGTAATATTTCAATGAGTGATGGAAACCAAGATTAGAAATAATAGATAAATAATGATATATAATGGAAGAGATGACCTCCATAAAATGAATTTTGATTTAGAATTTATAAGGACAGAGAAACTGGTAACATGTTTTGATGGATAAAAATAATGAGAAAAATGACAAAATATTTCTAGAAAATAAGTGAGGTAATAAAGAATACATTATAATAAAGGATAATGCAATGAAAAGGATAGGACTGAAGGTGCAAACACCAATTAAAATTAGTGATGTTATTTTGAAACGGTAATAAGCTCGATAAATAAATAAAGATGGAAATTCTAAAATGAATATATTTCAAAATAATAAAATGACCTTAAAGGGTTAGAAGGACAATTGATATGATTTTATGTGAAGATTGAACAAGAAAAATCTAGATTGTTTATGAAAAGTCATGAAATGACCAATTTTACATTAGAAAGCAAAGCTCTCAATCCAATCGTCGGACCGGGATGCAATTTTGCATAAAGTCTATTAATATGTTTTCCTACCTTGGTTAAAGATCACATCCCAATCGGAGTGTAGTAAAGACTAGCGATTCAAGCAGAAATAAACCGGATAATTTACATGAAAAATAAAATAAAATACATAAAGACATAAATGAGGGACATAATTGTAATTAGAGGAAAATGTGCATTTAAAACAAAAAAAGGCTACCAGTTCAAAGAAAAGAAAAAAAAAAGAAAGAAAAAAGGGAGAGACAATAGAGAATTCGGCTAGAGAGAGGGGTGCAGAATTTGGAAGAAACAATAATACTCCGATGGCCATATCTCTAGAACCCACCGTTGGATCATACAGAGTTTTGGATATATTGTTCTTCTCACAATCCTCTACTAACTGACCGGAGGGATTTGAAGGAAAACAATCCTTTGGACATAAATCATTATCTGAACATTTCTGGAAAACAAAAGGAAATAATTCTGCAGAGAAGTTTTGGTCGCCGACTGCTTTCTCTCCTGTCCACCGTTGGATCATGCTCATTCTTGGATATGTGGTGCGCCTAAATGTTACCTTCATTCTGGATGGTGGAGATCGAAAAATATTGCTCTGGCAAGGTTTCGTGCATGTTGAACAGTAGCTCATCCATTTTCAGGTAAGCTCGGTTTTATTCAGATCTAGGGAGATTTAACCGTTGAATCATTATGATTTTGAGATATATTATGCATCACTCTATGATATGTAGTCTGACTGTTGGGTTTGAAACAACAATCTGAGGTTGATGACTTATTGCTGTTTGAATCTATTGCTAGTTTTGGCAAAATGTAATAAGCTTGATTAAATACATGTTTTGATGAAATTAGAATTGTATGGGTGTAAGAATAGTAAGGAACATTGCTATATGAACATGTTGATTGAATAGAAAGCTAACTTGTTGGTTGTGTGGATATAAATAGGGTGGAACCATGAAGAAATTGAAATGAAAGAAATTTGAAAAATAAAACATATTTAAAGCTAGCCATAAGTGTTTTTAGCAAATTGATTAGTTAATGAAGGTTGTCATGGATCCCAATTAGTAGGGTGAAATTATTGTTGTGATAATTATCTGAGAATATTAATTGTTAAGGTTTGCCGCATATGTTTAATCGCACGAGGAGAAAGCGAAAGAAAATGAATAGTTCATCATTTTGTTGTATTAATAATAACAATAATAGGAGAAATCTCAAAAGGAATGAGTTTCCTTATTTTGGTCTAATCTTGCTATATTGTAGAGGTAGGGAAATTGTTTGAATGTTCTGGTTTAGAATTGGTTTGAATTTGTGATTTAATGATGCCAAATGACCTTATTGCTTTTGCATGAAAATAAGTTGAAAGTTGAAAAGGGTTTACAAGGAATGAAAATCCTCGTTGTCCAAAATTTTTACCTATAAAGAAGGGGCTATTGTGATTGTTGATTTTGAACCTTAAAACAAAATAATTTGGAGTTGGTTTCTTCATAAAAGTTATATCTCTATGTTTAGCCTTTCGTAGAGATAAATCATGCCCAAAACTGAGTTTTACAACTTTAGTTATGATTAAGACACTAGATAGTGTTCTGGGTTGGTTAAGCTTGATTGATGAGAATTAGACAATTTTTAATCGTTGTTTGGAATTAATGTTGAGTGATGGTTTTGATAACAAAATTATAAGAATGCATATAAACATGAAAATGAGTAAGAGTATGAGATCTTAAAGAAAATTCCTTGTGATTAGTTTGAGAATACTAGTTGAATGAGAATTAAATAAAAATGTGATGCTGGTTGTATTGCTGATAAAAATTGAATCCCTGATGGTACAGGGAAAGCTGTGGGGACTGGACAATTACATGGAGTGGCAGCACGTGCACCTATTCTAGGTAGGTGATTCATCACCTTATTTTGTAATTATTAGTTTTTCTTAAATATTTGTGTTGTGTGTTTAATTGATGTTAAAAGAATGAAACAAATGAATAAGTTGAGTGATTATTACAAATGAGAATTATTGGTAATTTAAGAGAAATTACCGAAATTATTTGGCTAACAAAAGAGATTAGCCGGGTGCTGGGTAATTCGTATGGAATTACCAGATTGATTGTGGAAACCAAGATGGGTTAGCCAGATTTCTTGGGTAATTAAGAGAATTACCGGGTTTATTGGTTAACAAGAAAGTTAACTGGATATGGGGTAATTCGTATGGAATTACCGGATTGATTGGCTAACAAAAGAGGTTAGCTGGATGATGGGTATCAAAAGAGGTTAGCCGGATGCTAGGTAATTCGTAGGGAATTACCGGATTGACTTTGGCAACCAAGATGGGTTAGCCAAATTTCTTGGACAATTAAGAGAAGTACCGGGTTTATTGGTTAACAAGAAAGTTAACTGGATATGGGGTAATTCGTATGGAATTACAGGATTGATTGACTAACAAAAGAAGTTAGCTGGAGGCTGAGTAATTCGTATGGAATTACCAGATGCATTGGTAACCGAGGAAGGTTAACCAAAAGTGTGGGTAACTATATGAAATTACCAAAATTATTGGCAATCGAGTTGAGTTAGCCGGATAGTTAAGTTTTGAAAAGATTATGTGAATTAATTGATTGAAGTTAGAAATAGTAAATTCTAAATGTTATGAGTAAAATAATTAATATATGACTAAAATATTGAGTAAATTAATTAATGTGGTTATTGGGTAGACACAATGACTTGGAGATTGGAGGGGAATTGATAGATAAATGGTTACCATAGTGTTGGTGGCTAAGGATACATTACAATGATACTTAACACCATAATGATGGTGGCTAAGGGCATAAATTGATACTTGGCACTGTGATGAGGGTGACCAAGGTTATGTGAAGGATGCTTAGTGACCGTAATGTCGATCACTAAGATTGTGTGCAAATGATACTTGCAACCGTGGTTACAATACATATAATGTTAATAAGAAAAATAAAAGGGGTTCGGTACGAATGGAAGAATCAAATGGCATTGATTAGCCATCCAGGTTTGGATTGCTAATGGTATCGATGAAGTTTCATCGGTGCCAGTATTTCTTAAATTGATTATTCTAGCTCAATATTAGAATACTAATGATATTAATGAGATTTATTAGTTTCAGTGATTACCTTCTAGCAACAGATTCAGAAAAGGGAAAATATTGATTAGTTATTCCAAAAGAATGAGATAAGCTAATAATACCAAGAGAGGAATATCTTGGTATCAAGTGAGAATTGATTTATAAAGAGATGGTGTTCGCAAACCGTTGAGTTGTGTTGAGATTTCCAAGATGGAATTATTCTTGGCAAATGAGATAGGATATTAGATGGATATTGGTAATAGATGGAAAATATATGTTGAAAAGGAGGTTTATGCCTAATTTTATATATCAAAAGAAATTCCGTAGAGATTATTGTTTGCCTTTGTTATTGCTTGTTACTATCTTTTATATTTATGTGTACATGTTAATTTCTATTTTCAGGTCCATCTAGGTCGCATCAAGAGTGATACTAGTTTAGTTGTTTTTTGCTTTTGACCATGTAAATTATTTGTAAATTAAAAGACTTATCTCCTAAAACTTGAGATGTAATATGAATCCGTAAATTTGAATGTATGTCTTTACTCTAATGGTTTAAACTCTTAGTACCTATTTGACCATGCATATTTATAGTTGAAATTGAATCTTTCATTTGAACTATATTATATGATGTTATTGAATAAGATGTGTTGTGTTGATGATAATGAGTTGGGTTGAGACCCAGGACGAGTGGGTCATAATTGAGTTATGGGGAGATGTGAGATATTAGAAGTGTAAACATGGTATATGTCGGTAACTTGGGACCTCCCATTATAGGGGAGACTCTGCCGAAATTTTGTTGGAAATTTTGGTGGAACAAAAAAATTTACCTGAAAATTTCCAATATCACAAAAAACGAATGTAGAAAATCAAGGTTGTTACAGTTGGTATCAGAGTGCGGTTGTGATTCAGTAGACTTTATAAGCATGAAAAGTATAATGAATCATGTATCTTGAGATAGAATGAACTAGACATGAATAAATACAAATGCTTGGTTACCACAAGTGTATGCTTAGTTACCACATGTTTGGTAATTAAGGAAAGTGATACTAGGTTGGCAAAAAGTCGATAACTAAGGAAACAAGCTATTACCTCGTGATTGTGGTATCGGTAGCAAATAATAGATGTGAAACCATTGTCTGATAATACGTTAGATAATAATAAAGGATTCATGAACAAAATAAATTTGAAATATTAATAAAATGATAATGTAACAAAGGTGTTTGTTGTCTTTATGAAATATGAATGGAAGGGATGAAACCATATATGAATTAATATTAAAGTGAATATATGATTGTTTAGGCATAATCATGTGTTGGTGTAAGTGCTATTGATTAAAACTTCTGACATAGCATACGGATATAGACGAGATTGTTTTGTGATTAATGTCTTCATAAATATTTATGTCAAGACGGTAGCGAGACCTTGCATATTAGGCCATTGCCTTAATTGACAACACTTTATCTTGACATTCAAAGGAAAACTAATTTGGTACATAACAAAATGGATAATACAAGTTTATTAGTGGCATCGTAGATATGAGGTAAGGGCTTGGAAATTGGTTATGAAAAGCATTATTAAATTACCTTATGAGAAGTCTACCCCAAAATCAAGAATGAATTAAGGATTGTAAGCGTGATTATCTTTGTAGACATAAAGGAGTAAATGGTTAAAACATGATGTAATACCTGTTGTGGAATGTTATGGGTTAACGGTAAGACACTAAGTTACCGTCATACAAGATAAAATATAAATAAATAATCTGGCAAGCTACCTATAAGAGTAGGCAAGGAGGTCACGAATGTGCAATGTATGTACATGTGATTATAGAAATACATAGTTAATAAGGAAACTAGAAAAGAGATGAATTTAGGGAATGAAGGGAACGAATACGCACTGACGATAAGACGTAAATGTACGTTGATTCAGGAGTTAATACTTAATATTAAGAGTGTTTGTGCACAAAAAGTGAGTAATTATGGATACGAAATGTTACTTGGTGGGCTCTAAATAAGAATAGGATGTGAAAATATGATGGTACGTGTCGCGGGGGGCGCGACGTCGTCTGGCGACGGCGGAGGCTTTCTGTCGTGCCTCCTGATGAGGGTTGTTGTGTGTGGGAAGGGTTTTTGGATTTAATCATAAAATTATGATTAATGTTTAGGAGTCGCCACCTAGTATTATGGTCACTAGGAACCTATGGTCTGCGAGAGTCTGAGTAAGGGACTGGTTGTGCAAGGGGAAGACGCATCACCCCCAGTGCACCCTACCTAAGGTAAGCTACATTGTTGTTTGATTGTTTTTTCCTAAGTCGGGTTTCTATTTGTTGGTCTTTTCTAAGACTCAAGGCAGATCTCTCTTCATGAGAGATTCTCTACCTTATCGGGTTAAATCCTAACCGTTCTAAAGTCTGAATTTTAGCATCGTATTTTTACACCTTGTATCTTTAATACTTGAGGGTGTACTTTATCGTGTAATTTTACACCTCACAAATATTAAAGTCTGCATTTGGATCCTAAAAAAAAGATTGGAAAAAGATTTTTGACATGTTGGCCAAATCCTAATGGATAATCATAAACTGGTTACGATATCTATTTTTGGATTTTTTAAACATGAAAAAGATGCAATTTTTGTTTTCGTTTTTTATATGAAAAATATGCTTGGAAAAATTTTAGGATTTAGCCGTATGCAACAAAATATTTTTTTTCTTTTTGAGAATGTTTAAATTTTTTTTGAAATATTTCAGAGAAAACCGGGTATTTTAATACCGGATTTGTATTTTTCAGTATAAATGTACAACATGATATTATGCAAAATTGGTAGAAAAATATTTTAGAAAATCATAATTTTTTTCAAAGGATTTTTAAATTTTTTTCTGGAATTTTTTGTTTTTTTTTTGTTTAAAGAAAGTATATAATATAATATTATATATTAATTGCAAAACGTGAACAGTAAGTTCACGTTCTGCATGCAACTTCACAGTTGCAGATGGCGGAGCAAAGCGGGAGGCAACCTTGCGGAGGAGAAAAAGCTGCTGTCACTGGCCTGGCGTGGGGTTGGAAGTGGTTTGGGTAGTCTCCCTGAAGCTGGTGGCGGCGTCTGTAGAGGAGTCGGTGCTGCTGCTGCCGATACTGGAGAAGGAAGAAAACAAAAATGGTGGTGTTGATTGGCTGCTGCCGTCGTGGAGGAAAAAGAAGGAGCTTTCGGTGGAGAGGGATAATTGTGATGGAGAGGGTTAAAGACGAGCTGGTTTTAGCATGGCTTGGAGTCGCTAAGAGCACGATGGAGAGAGAGTGTAGAGAGAGAGACTTGCTGCAGAAAAAACTGGGGAGGAGGCTGGTTTTTTCTGATTTTTGGACCCGATTTTCTCCTTCCTCAGGCCATAAAAGCCACCTCTATTTATAGGCGGTGGAAGAGGGCAATCTTGTCTACAATGGAGAAAACTTTCAGCCCTTGAATCAGATGGGAAGGATCCCAATCGTTGGCTCAAAGTAGGCATGGTGCACTGTCAAATTATCAAATCTGCAGCTGCAGGCTGCATGAGTTGACCTCTTTGGGGTGGTGCCACGTCCGTTTATTTTCCAGTGAGCCTGTGAAAACCATACCCCGACGTAGAGGGATGTCTGGTAATCAGTTTCGTGCAAGTTTTGACAAATTTGGTGGACGTTAGGTGCATTAAATGCACCTGCAAAGGAGGTAACTGAACCACTTTTTCCGGGAAAAAAGAAGAAGATAATGAATATTGTTCAGGATTATGTTTTGGCCAAAGTTCATTTCAGTCCTTCCGCTTTCGATTTCTTTCAATTGAACTCCTAATTAACCCTAAATGTTTGCAATTAAGCCCCTGATGACCTTCAATTGGAACCCTGAAGTTACGCGCCTTTTACAATATGGTCCTTGGTTTCGGATTTTGTCAATTTAACACCTAATTAACCATCAAACTTTTAATTTCTTTAATTTCACCCTCGGTTTTTGTCAATTAAGCCCCTTAATTGTGGCGCCTTTTGCAGATTGGTCCTTGGCTGCAAATTTCTTCAATCCAGCCCCTAATTGACCCCAAAACTTCAATTTTCTTGCAATTTGGCCCCTGATTTCAATCAATTAACTTGGTAAAAATTAAATTTGGTCTCTTAAAATTTCAATCTCCTCAATTAAGCCTAAATTAGGCTCCCAAACTTAATTTTTCACCAATTAAGCCTCAAATAAAATTAATTTGACCCATTTAAAGTATAATTAAGTCCTTGCACTTAATTAAATCCTTCAATTGGACCCAAATTAATTCTTAAACATAATTAAAATTTAATTTGGCCCATGATTAAATCAAATTGGCCTATTAAAAATTTAATTATGTCATTGGACTATGTTTATGCAAATTCGTCCAATAATCATTTAATTTAACCTTGAATTTGCATTTTGTCTTCATTTTTGGGCATAATGGGGTACAATTAGGCCTTGAATTTTCTCCAAAAATTACAGCTTGATTTCTTGATCTACTTTCTCCACGTTGCCAGCCTTTTATTTTAATTTTTAATTTTTATTTTTAAAAAAATAAATTTTTAAAAAATAATTCAAAATTAAATTATGACGCATATCTAGCTAATGTTGAAACTATCTTTGCGCATGGTGTGTATTCAGTACGAAGGTCATGCAAACAAAGGTAACAGAGGGCCGAGCATTTGGGACACATATACTCATGGCGATCCAGGTATCACAGGCATAATTAAAAAGTCCCCATGTACCGTGGCGCTGGGAGGACAGGAGATTATGATTGTGCACTACATTAAATTAAATTAAAAAAAAAAACTAAAATACATTGCGTTTTTGTCGGGGATGATTTACTGGGTACTTTCTCACACTTCATTGTACATTACAGAAATTTTTTCATTTTGTTAATCAATTTTTTTTATTTCAGTTTTTTTTATTTTTTTGTATTTTTTTCTGGGTTGATAGTTTTTATTCTTTGTATTTTCTTGAGATATGAAGGTTTTAAAAATAGTTTAAAGCTTGGTTGTAGATCAATTTAATAATATATACACACACACACATTGATTTATGATATTAAGATATAATTAAAAGAGTAAGGATATAATAGAGAATAAATGAAAATAGGGTGGCAAATCTCAAATTCACACAAAAAGTTACAAGAACAATGTATACATCAAGAGTTTGTGGATTTCAGCCTATATGGATTTTATTTCCTGAGGTGGAGAAATACTCTTGATGATCATTTCCAGTTTTCTTGTAGAAAATCAATTATACAAA
>Ga0325411_1002158_pt1 | contig 22131 bp, 8 predicted proteins | sample PopdelMetagenome_13_FD_206181 | JGI IMG/M metagenome (GOLD analysis project Ga0325411, IMG submission 206181) | Populus deltoides microbial communities from Bellville, Georgia, United States - Xylem-PdIQD-R4 | ecosystem: Host-associated > Plants > Phyllosphere > Stem > Wood/Secondary xylem... | reverse complement strand
TGTGTAATACCCCAAAACATATATAAAATGAACATGCGAAGATTGTTAAGTGTTCATCTTTGCTTATTGCTCACTGTGCCTTCATTTCTGCCTATGTCTGGATAATAAGTACTAAGTACATACGGTTCAAATACTTTTATTTAAGAAGATATGTTAAAAAAATAATATAAATTATATTCTTAAACCTTACCTAATAATTTAAATTATTAAGTTAAGATGATCATCACTAAAAGAAATTAGCTAGGTGATGTTTATTTTGGGTAAATGTTTTTTCTGATTTTTTTTAATATTTTATAGAATAACTGGTTAATTAATATAAAATATTTTACAATTAATTTATAAACTTGTATCATTTAAATATGGCATAAAATGATATAATTATTTAGAGTGCTCTCTTGTGTATAGACACATGAGCAAATATAGCGTAGTATAATTTATTATGTATACCACCTCTTTTATGATGGAGCACCAAGCTGGAAGCAAAAGAACGAAGTAGTTTACTCGTGTGCAATTTGCATGCATCCAAGGAAAGTCCCATTCCACTGCATGCAAAGTGTTTTATGCAATGTTTGTTTTCTAAAAAATAAAAAATTAATTAATAAAAAATACTTATTAGTTAAAGAAAAATTTAATTTGGTTTCTAGAAAAATGTTTTCTTGAAAAATTTAGGCGGAAAACAACTTTCAGAAGTTGTGAAAAATTTAAAAATATTATATTATTTGTTGATTATATCAAATTTGATCCTCAAACTTTTGATTGCTATATATATTTTGTTTTGAATATTTATTTTTTAATTTCATCTTTTAAAATTTAATTTTTATATTAACTTTGGTCCTTATTTTTATAATTGTTATTTGTTTTTTCCTTATCATTTTTTTATTCAAATTTTTTATTTATCAAACTTGATCCTCATTCTTTTGATTGTTATTTATTTTATTTGAAATAATTTATGAAATGTTAATTATTATTATTTTAATTTCTTCATCTTTCATTTTTTTTATTTTTTAGATTTGATCTCTATTATTTTGAATATTATTTATTTTATTTGAAATAATTTATAAAATTATATTTTTTTTCAATTTCATTCTCATTCTCATTTAAATTTTTAATTTGTATGATTTGTTTCTTATTATTTTAATAAACTTGAAAAAAATAAAACATTAATAAGTTATTTTCCAACTCATTTTTCATGACATAATCCAACACTGGTTTTGTAATGCACTCTAGTTTTGCTAATTTTATTCCTGTTTTGTAATGTTCATGTTGTTTTGTAATGCACTCATGTTTTATAATATAGTCTCTAATTTATGAAAAATAAAAAACAAAGAATTGACAGAAGCTATACGTCAATTAAGACTTTTTTATGGGTTTGATGGTTATGGAATAGATTTCGGGCGGGGGAGGCCAAATTAATAATGTGGAATTTTGCAACTATTTCTATGGTCAAGAGTGTTATAACTTTTTACCCTTCTTTTCATATATTTTTTTAAAAATGTCTTTTCAATAATTTTAGCTATCTTGATCATTTTGTTAATTTTCTTTATTTTTATTTAATTTTTGTGTGTGAAACATCTTGAAAATCATTAAAACAAATGCAAAATGTAAAAATACAAAAAAATAAATAAATAAAGAAATACAAAAAATAGATAGGTTTGAAATTGGATTGATAATGGAGCATCAGCAAAAGTGAGATTTGATAATTTTTGAGTCATAATTGAGGTTTGAATTGAAAAGAAAATTGAAGAAAATAGCTTAATTGGATTTAATTTGACTAAAAGTGGAAACACTAAGGATGATTTTGTAATAAATTGTTAAATCTGGAGGAATAGATTGATTCAATTAAGTACACAATCTAAAAGAGAAACGACATTAAGGGATTTTAAGAAATTAAGAATTAAATTGAAATTGGAAAGATCAAATAATTTCATTTCGGTCCTATTCTTTAATCCAATCAATTCAGTCCAAATTATTCCAATTAAACTGATTTAATACAATTCAGACCCAAATCAATCCCATTTCAATCCAATTATTTTTAATTAATAGTCTAATTAAACCCCAAAATCCAGCAATTACAAGCAATAAAACCAGAGATTACAATCTTCTAAATTATAGCTCTTTAAACCCATTTATTCTATTACACATCTTCAGCAAGCCAAATTTCAGCCCCCCAATCCCTCAATCAAGCTCAAATTGATTTCTTCAAATCAATCCCCTAAGATCAACGAACCCAAAATCACCCTCCCTTCGAGCCTCCCTAGCCGTGAACCAAAACATCATTAATGAAGAAAAGTTCCTACCACTACTCAATAGCCAATTTTTTTTCTTTGAAGGATTTATAGGGTTTTTATAGTCCATAAATCCTTTCCTTTTATAGACAGGAGCGATTAGAGTGTCATCTTGACATGATAACATTAACGATGGATAAATATCTTTTACACATCATTAATGAAGGATAAGTAGCAAGTTCTTTTGAAAACTTTTACACATTTGAAAATATAGAGAGATGAGTATATTAACTTTAACATTTTATGTTAAAAGTCACAATACAAAACAAGCGGAGTCTCATGGCCTAATAGGATGCCTAGAAAGGTCATCAATTTCACATCCATCTAGGCTCGATGAGATGTTAAGCCTAAAAATATCGGGTTTGATAGCCTGCTAAATCAACAAGTACTTGGGCTCAACTATAGTTGAGCCCGAGAATGTTAAGTATGATATTTTTTTATACTCAAATGTACTTGGGCTCAGCGCGTAGCTGAGGCCAAGAATGTTGGGTCTGGCAACTCACGACCAACAAGTACCGGGGCTTAGCTCATAGCTGGACCTAAGAATGTTGGATTATCACCCTGCTTTTGGTCCTTTTAAAACATAAATTTTAGGCAAAATTAACATGTATAAAACATATTAATCCATCAGCGCCCCCTAAATCTTTACGTATTTAATATGCAAAGATTTTGAAAGGTTATCAACTTTAGTGAAAGTTTTTTTTACTTGAGTTGTCTGTTCCATTAATTAGAGACCTTTTACCTTTCCTATAAGATTTATCCTTGCAAAACTATTGGGATTCTTTATGGTCATGTGTCTTGTCTTTATTTGAAAAAGATGACTATGTGACCTATTTTCATTGATGTCTATTAGGAAACAAAATGGTGGCATGCATTCAACGCAGTAATTGAATAGACTTCTATATATCTGAGATGATATGAAAGGTCACTCATCCAACGACGATGGTGAAAAATTGTTTCCTTTGTAACCCTAATCATTTTTGCTTTTATTTTTTCTTTTACTTCCACTTTTTGTAATTTCTGAAAAGCAGTTTTGTTGAAAAAACCCAAGCCAATTTTGTTTTAATCTGGGAAGAAATTGTCATTCTAGGTATTTCCCACCAAAAGCTTTTTTTTTCTTCTTTACTCTAAATAAAAATTGGACCGAAAAAAGTAAGATTTGTCTTTAGAAACAGGGACAAAGGTTTTAACCTGAACCAAGGTAAAAAATAGGGGACAATGGTCTATCAGACTGAGCCCAAAACTGAAGGGGTGGAACCTCAACATCCACCTCTAATGGGGAGGGGGGGAGTAGTTCTCCTCGCAGTAGATTTACTTCCCCCACTACTATTAGTGAATCTCAAGGAGCGAAAGGTTGCCTCAGGTCCCCGCCTCTGAAGATGATGACCTTAACACTCTAGGGGTAGAGGACATAAAGTTTGTTAATGATTGGCAGACAAAAGAGAATAAAACTCAAATACCTGTTCAGATTGAGCATATCAGTCAACTGATCTGGGGTCTGCTTAGGGTCATTTTAAAGTTATTGCCTTATTTTGCATGTATGCATTGAGGTACACCTTCCATTTCAAATGATTTGTAAAGAGAGTTTTTAGATACTACTAGTTGGGTCTAGGTTATCTGTACCTTAACAGATGGATAATCTAATTCGCCTTCGATAAGTTTTTAGGCTCATTAAAATCAAACCTATAATTAATATTTTTAGGACCTGATACCATCTAGTCATTGGTATTGATAGTGGCAACGATATATGTTGGTTCATTACCTTTGCCAGCAAACTCATAAGTAGGGGTGAGCAAAAAAATTGAAAAACCGATTAAACCGAGAAAACCAGAAAAAAATAACCAAAAAAACCGAACAATAAAAAAATCGATTAAAATTTTAAAAAAATGGCCGGTTCATTTTGGTTTCGGTTTTATAAGCAAAAAACTGAAAAACCCGAACCGAATCGAATAAAAAAACCAGAAAAAACCGAGCCAAACCAAAAAAACCTAGCAAAACCGAGCCATACCGAAAAAACCGAGCCAAACCGGGTTGAGCTGGTTTTTTTTCAAAAAACCAAACCTAACCAAAACCGGTCGATTTTAACCGGTTTCGGTTCGGTTGTGGTTTTCTTTAAAAAAATTCAGTTTGGTTACTTTTTTTTTTATAAAAACCAAACCGAACCGAAAATGATCACCTCTACTCACAAGAGCTATAAAAGGAACCTTACAAGGAAAACTTGTTCATGTTAGAAAATAGAGGGGGAGGTGACTGGTAATGAGGTATAATAGGCCAGTTATCCTCGCATATGGGATGTAATAGATGTGGGGTTGTCCTCATTATTGAAGGGTACTTCCCTTTTATGTTAATAGTAGACCTCGTATGAGCTCAGATAAGAAAAAAACATGTACTATATTGGCACCAACCTCAACTGAGTACAAAGTCAATAGGATGGCCAAAGAATACTACGCAGTCTTGTTGCAAAATATGCAACTTTCTTTTCCATTGTTTTTGTTACACCTAAGTTCACTACTAACCCTGTTATTGTATAAGATTGATATGTGAAGGAGAAAGGGAAACTTCAGCAAGGTTTGTAGATGAGAGTTCACGGAGAAGGTCTTCATCTCTTAACTTAAATAGGGGTAAGACTAAAGAAGAGATTGAGGGATATCCAATCATTGTAGATGAACTCTTTTTTCTTGAGGACACAATGGCAGGAACCAAGACTCTCGTAGAAACAAGAGATTGGGGTAGTTGTACTCCCTTACCCAGGGGTGAAACAAATCTGACCACCTCAAGTGATTGTGGGCGTTGTTGTTTATTTTACGAGAAAAGAAAGTCTCTACCAATATGGAGATTGATGTTCCAGCCTCGACTATAGAGGCTCTTATGGTGGCATTCTCTCAACCTTGACTTCTAACTTTGTCTACAGAGGCTACAACAGTTGGGCTCTCTATTTAAGTTGGTTATGAGGAAGTTGAATTTAAGGATTTTTTGCTAACCTTTCTCTTATTTGAGTTCCTTTTAGTTTCCTTGCCTTGACTAATGAGGAGAGGTAGCTCATAGAGGTTGTTATCGGTAGAAGGTCAAGCCTTGGAAAGACTAGCCTTGAGGTGTTGAGATTGCTGTAGAAGATTCTCACCATTTCATCAGACATCTCAATTATGTCTGATGAGAGCTATAACCGCCATTTGACCTTAATGTAAGAAACTTGTTTTTTTTTTTAATTTGGTTTTATAACTATTGTTCTCAACACTTATTTTTTATAGACTTTCATGATGTGCACTCATTTCAAAAGGTATTAGATGACCAAGAGGAACTACGTAAGGAAGGTCGTTACCAAACATAGAGCACACCGGGTTGTTTTCCAATGAATAAAAAAAGGAGAAAACTAGTGTGCTGACCGAACTGAGGAGCCTTAAAGTGGTATATTCATCGATAAAGGAACAAATACAAGGCATTGTTCTTTAGTTTGGCTCTACTGATAAACTGTTTTACGACATTTATAACCAAGTGGATATCCTGGAACAGGAGATACTTAAGGCAAAGACCACCCAAGACAGTTTGAGGGTTGAGTTTGTTGTTGCTAGGGAAAAAGCTCAGAGTTCTTGAGCGTAGCTGAAGGCTTCGAGGAACTCTTTTAGGGAGTTTTAGGGATTTTTTTAGAGGGTCTGCAACTTTGTTCAAGTTGGTTGGGGACATGATTTTTTTTACCATGTACAACTTGTATTCCTTTAATCAATTAAAAGAAATGCAGGTGAACTTTAATACTGCCTTTCATCTAGTTCCAATGCTATTTTACAGATGTATTCCCTGTTAGGGATACTATTGCTCAACATGGGGAATATTTAACTGAGGAGCCTGGGCTAGATATCTAAGCCTCCACTCCTCATATCTTTTTATGTAAACAACCCCGGTCTTTTAGGGTATATCTATGTAATATTTTTCATTATAAATTTGATTTTTACTTTTCATTTCGATATTGATTTGTGTAATTTATATGTACTTAACACCTATAGCAAAAAAGAAATCTAAGGTACCTATAAAAAGTTTTAAAATCTTATATAGGTTCAATACTTATACTTATAAAAATGTTGAGGGAATTCCTTAGACAATATGTATCGGTGCTACACCTATAGTAAAAAAATTTGTGTAGGGTCTAAAAGCCCTAAGTAAATTATTGAAAATGTTGTACGGTTCCAACATCATACCTAAAAAAATATCTATCAAATTTTGGCAGGAATTAAGCTTTGAGTTTTGCCTAACCTTAGTAGGATTTGCCTCCTCCTTGAAACCAGAAAGAGATCTGGGTTACAAGTATATATTTATATTCCTAATAAATCATTAAGATGCCTCCAGGATCATATAGAGATTAGTGCTATTACATTGTGGAGATGAAGTAAAATCATTTAGAGTTGTTAAGGTCTTGTCAATCTCATCTTTATAGAGTGTGCAATCATACTATGGAGTCCATGTCTGTACATTCCAATGTAAATTATGCAATTGCACTAGGAAGACTAAATTATTTTTTTCTAAGGTAAATTATGCAATCGCATTAGGGAGATTAAGTTTATCTTATCCTTAAAAAAATCATGGGTTATTGCCCTAGGTAGACCATGTCAATCCTTTTCAAGGCAAGTTGTGCAGTCGCACTAGGAAGACTAAGTCAATCTCATCCTTGGTGAGTTTAGGGCTATTGCTTTGTGGAAATTGCTTTAATTCTCCTTGCTGAGGTCCTGTCAATCCGATCATTGGAGAGTGTGCAATTGCACTAGAAAGACTATGTTAATCCCTTTCAATGTAAATTAAGGATGATTATTTTTGGTTCGGTTTGGTTTTTAACAAAAAAAGTAACCAAACTGAATTTGTTTTTTAAAAAAACCAAAATCGGTTCAAATCGACCGGTTTCGGTTCGGTTTGGTTTTTTAGGACAAAAACTGGTTCAAACCGGTTTGACCTGGTTTTTTCAGTTTTGCTTGGTTTTGTCCGGTTTGGCTCAGTTTTTTCAGTTTGGGTTCAGTTTGGTTCAATTTTAGGCTTATAAAATCAAAACCGAACCGAACCGGCCGGTTTTTTCAAAATTTTAATCGGTTTAATCGGTTTTTTTTCACGGTTCGGTTTTTTCAGTTTTTTTTCCGGTTTTTCTGATTTTCTAGGTTTTTTGATTTTTTTGCTCAGCCCTAATGTAAATTATGCAATCACATCAACCCCGGCACCGGTCTAAAGATGCCAACTCAGGCAGCCTTTTTCTACAGATTTGACAACTCACGATGCACACTTTGAACCAACGGTTAGGATCCTTCCCAACCGAATCAAAGGCCATGATTTGGCACCATTAAAAGAAAAAATATCATTTTTTGCCTCCTATAAATAGTGGTGCATTTCATGGTCTGAGCAAGAAGGAAATCGGGTCCAAAAATCGTAAAAAATCAGCTTACTCCCTTATTTTTTTCAGCCAACGTTTCTCTCTCTTCTTTCTCTCTCCCTACTGCTTCTTCAACACTTGAAGACCTCACAGAAACCTTTCTCCTCCTTCAACAGATGGCGGCTTAGCCTCCTTACGAACCCAAATCCTCACCATTGGCAGAACAACCACCCCGAACTCCTTCCTCTCTCCTCTATAAACCTTTTTTTCTTCCTTCTACAGACGACTTCGAGCTCCATTCCCTCATATGATGCCTCCTGAGCCATCGGCCGAACCTACTCCACGTCCAAACCACCGTCACGCCAGGTGGCCTTTTTTTTTTCTTCTTCTTCACCCTTTGTTCGCTGCATAAACAGTGGACGTGAATTATAATTCACGTCCAATTATTCGTGTGTGAATAGTGGACCTGGGTCGGGCCTGTTATGGCCTAGACCAATTGTATGGGTCGGTCTCGGCCCACAAAAATAAAAGAAAAGAAAAGAGATTTGTTGGGCCGAGAGCGACCCAACCCAACCCTTCTTTGGGTTGAGCTCAACCCATTTAGATGGGACGGCCCAACCCATATATTTTTATTTATAATAATATATATTTTAATATTTATAAAAAAACAAAAAAAACCCAAAAAAATCAAAAATCATTTTAAAAAAATTATCAAAAACCTTTTTCCAATCATTTTTTTAGGGTCCAGAAGTAGACTTTAATATCTGTGGGGTGTAAAATTTCACGATAAAGTACACCCTTAGGTATTAAAGATATAAGGTATAAAAATATGATGATAAAATTCAGAATTTAGAATGGTTAGGATTTGACTCGATAAGATAAAGACTTTTTCATGAAGAGGGATCTACCTTGAACCTTAAAAAATACCAACGAATAGAAATCCGACTTAGAAAAAAACAATCAAACAACAATGCAGCTTACCTTAAGTAGGTAAACTGGGGGTGATACATCTTCCTTTTCCACAACAGGTCCCTTACTTAGACTCTCACAGACTATAGGTTTCTAGTGACCATAATACTAGGTGGCTACTTCTGAACATTAATCATAATTTTATGATTAAATCCAAAGACCTTTACAACACAACACTTTATCAAGAGGCACGATAAAAGCCTCTGCCATTGCCGACGTTGTCGTGGCGCACCTTGCAACAGTATGGCGACTCTACCGGGGAAAACCTTATCTGGTCGGACTAAGATTACTTTTTTGATTGTTTGCCTTTTGTTGGTTTTTAATTTTATCGCTTTAGCATTATTTTAATTTTACAAATAAAACCCAATTCTAGGTTAGGTGGGGAGTAGCGGTCTACCTCATGACTTTCCATCGGGGTTCAGATTCGTGAAACATTCAACTATGAACTGAGTGCTTACTCGATAATAGCGGTCATATTGTGCCCCAACTATTCCTTGTAAACCTCTATATTGCCTTCATATAAGATAGTCACTGGGTAGTTCATAGACCTTTTAAGACCAAGTAGAAAACCTACCCATCATGTAAAGGCCTAGAACCTTCCCTTAGAGTATGAACTCCCTAAACATTCATTTTCCATGGGTTTTCGTCATTCATACCCAATATGTATATTCATTTTTGCATCCATACACATACATCAATCTATTGTAAGTAGCATACATACTTGCATTAGGTTGAAATATAGGTTCTCAAAGAGCCTACAACACCCGACTCCGAGCAAAAAACATGAAAGATGAAGAGTGTGCTTACCGTGACGCCCATTTCCAAGAAGAGTAAGAGTCTCTAAAGGCAAGAGTGGATCGCCGCACTAGCTTACTTGAGCAAACATTTAGAAATGCCTCTGGTGAAGGTCCTTCTAGCCGGTCTGTTATTTTTGGTTTAGACTCCGATAACAGCTCAGTCCGAAGAAAGAATGAGCTAACATGGTCAAGAGCCTCAACACAATCCAGCATTTGTTCACTTAATGCCACCAGCACCGGCCCCTACAGTTATAGATCTATTTGTCAACGAGTCCCACAAGATCAAGTCATTCGATGGCATTGATTAAGATAAGATGGCATCACTGGAAGCTCGAATTAGAGCCATTGAAGGGGTAGACATATATGATCTAGTATTGGCAGTAGAAATGTGTCTGGTCCCAATTGTGGTTGTCCTAAAAAGTTTTGTATTCCTAAATTCATCAAATACACTGGAACACAATGCCCCATAATTGATCTCAAATCCTATCGCAACAAAATGGCAGGAGAAGTACACAATTAAAAACTATTGATGCACATTTTCCAGGATAGCTTAAGTGGGGCAGCATTGAGCTGGTATATAAGATTGGACAACACAACGATCCATAAATGGAAAGACTTGGTTGATGCTTTTGTTAAGCAATACAGATATAAATGGACATAACTCCTGATAGAACCAGCTTGTCTAATCTAGAGAAAAGGGACAAGGAAAGCATAAAAGAATATGCTCAAAGATGAAGAGATGTGGCTGCTCAAGTGCATCCACCACTTTTGGAAAAGAAATGGTCACTCTGTTTGCCAACATGCTCAAGGCACCATACTATGAGCATGTGATGGGTAGTTCGGCCTAGTAATTTACTAACATTGTTACAGTAGCTGAACGCATAGAGCAAAGGGTAAAGAGTGGTAGAATCTCTACACCTATAAAGAAAAAGGGCTTCAAAGGTAAAATGAAAGAGGTTGACTATTGTTGTTACTCATTTTTGGGCCCCACGTGCTGAAGGTTGAATGCAGGATTTTAGCTCATGGTTGCTGGAAGATTGACAAAAGCAGAGAATAAAGAAATGTTTTTCAAACCCTGTTTCAGCTTTTTTTCTACTCTCTTTATCCTTTCCCTTTGCTACCAAAATCGTCAGGATTGTTAGGCTAATTAAGAGTCTTTATAATGCTAAATTTTCTCCTTCTTTATCTGCTTTTTAAGGTTGGATAAATCCCTTAAAATTTGCACTAAAAAAACTAATTCTGCTGTTGTCGCAATTCTGTTGTAATACCAACTTTGTTTCAACTTAGACTTTGATTCTGACTTGATTTCGTGCAATATCTAGTTATTCTAGTTATACGCTGTCATTCTTGACATGTTAAAGAGTTGGTTCGCACCTTTATTAGGTCTTAAAGCCCGTTGTTCTTAGGTCAGACTCTCGGTCATATGAGGATGCTCGAGATTGTCAGTTCCCGAATCAGATCAGGAGACCCTTTTTGACCAACCAGATTGCAGCCAGATTCTATTCTTCAAAACAATTTTATATGACTTTGAATCTTACATGGAAGTTTTAGCCCTGTACGTATAAATTAATTTGGGTTTTAGAATCGCTTGATTTCGATATCAGAAGCTCAAGATATTCCCGCTTGAATATCTAGCATGAAAGTAGAGAATCTTGCTATGAGAAGAATTCTGACCTGAGTTTGTAGTGCAACGGGGACTAGTTGAGGTCTAGATCGTGCCAGAATTTAATCATGGAGAAGAAATTATTTGAGGGGCCCGATTTAATGTTTCAAGGATTTATTGGTTTAATTAAAGACTAATTTTAAACTTTGGAAAGTTAATTGGTTTCGTTAAAGGAATTGAAAAACAAGGACTGGATCATAAAAATGTCAAAATAATTTCTGTTATTGGGCTGCCACGTTGGATTATATTTTGTTTCTCTTCATAAAAAAACCAACGGCACCGTTTCCTTACCTTCATATATCCTAATTAAAAAATGCCACCGTTTGGAACTTTGCAGCCTGAAACAGCCCCATAGGAATTAATTAATATAGCACTGTTCATTTGCATTGTGAGAATAATGCCTCTCCGTCTGCAATTCTTTCCTTTTTCTCTGCACAACCATTCGCGCTAGTTTTCTTTTCAATTTCTCCTCCATTAACTTGGTATGTGCAAGACAGCCCCCCTGATCATGCCAAGTTTGCAGCTGCGAAAGAAAACATTAGTAAGGGAACCGTTTAGTGCCTTACGGTGTCAGCTATGAAAGGATACAGAGAGGAGTCGTACCATCATTTAAGGGCTGGGATTCTACTTGTGAAGAAAAATTACTGATGATCATAGAATAAGAATAAGAATAAGAATATTTTAGTTTCCAAATTTGCTTTATTTGATTGTAAATCACCCGAGATTACATCCTAGATTAGTGTAATGTTCATTTCCTAATTAGAGTTGTGTATAGGCTATATATAAGCCTCCTCTGTTGACCTAAAAGAGAAGAGGAAAAAGGGAGGAAGGGAGGAAGAAAAAATGAAAAAGAGGCAGGCAACAGGAAAGCAGAGAAAACTAGAGGGAACAACACAGTCGAAAGTAAGAAAACACAGAGGAAAGAGCGTCAATTCAACTAGCACATCACGCCTTTATTGCCATCATCTCTAGAGAGAGCATTAGCAGAAGGAGATAAAAAAACAGAAACCAAAACCAGCATTGCCATCATTTTTGTTGTCTCTAGAACCAGTAACCACCGGTCATGTGCAAAAGCTTCAGCGTTATTGTCTTTGTCCGTCTGAGTTACCAGGTAAGTTTCATACTTTCCTTTCACTTTGCATTTAAATTACATAGTTACTATGCTTGCCTATTCATTTTTTTGTAGTAACTGAGCATGCATGCCTGAGGAAACTCACGCGTGCCTCTTGTTTGCCCAACCGGGTCACTGGCTTGGGCAAGTGGCCTAGCTAGGCCTGTTTGGTCTAGCCCAGCCACATGGGTTGCGCTGGACCCAACCTAAAAAAAACGGTGAGATTGGTGGTTTTCTCGTGTATTTATTTTATGGTTTGTATTTTTATATTGTAGAAATATAAATTTGGTATTAAAATACCCGGTTTTTTATGAAATGTTGTGCGCTCGCGCACACATATATATAATCTAGTAAAACAAAAAAAATCTTTTCTTGTGTGTTGCAGACGTCCAATACCCTAACATATTTTGAACATTCCTCTTAAAAAAACAAATTTTTGAAGTTTAAAAGAAAATATGTTTTAGCATGGATTTCTTAAACACAAAAATTATTTTCTTACATTCTGAATTTTACAACATGTTTGTAAAACTCCGAAGGGTGTTGGCCAATATTCCAAAAATATAGAAATCTTATTTTTGGGAAATTCATCTTTATTCACTATTAATATTTGGATAAAAAAAATCTCTTATTCATTGTTAATATTTGGATAAAGAAATCTCAAGTGGTTAACATCCAAAATATTTTTTCTAAGAATAATAAGTCATTATCTTTTAATAATATAAGGACAAAGAAACCTATGAAAGGTAAATGTCCAAAATATTGTTGAGAGTAACACAATTTGTTTATTTTTAACATAATGGCAGATTTATGCCCAAATTATTATTAAGAACAATTTAATTACACATCATTGAAAGAAGCCTCAATTATAGTTAGGGATATTTCAAATTTTGATTCCATTGCTTCTGAGTCATGAAAGTATGAAATATTAAGGCAAAAATGACTTTTTAAAGCACCTTGAATTTCCTTAGATTTCTAACTTGGTTTTTTTCTCTCTCTTCCTTGCGATTTACGAGTCGCGAACACTTAAAATACTAAGGGAAAAATAAGCTTTTAAGCACATTGAATCTTCTTAGGTTTCTATTTTAGTTGTCTCTTAATTTATAGGTGGTAAATTTATTAAACATAGATTTCAAGAGATCTACATCGGTTCTCTTTGGCACCCATTAGACATATCTAGAGGTATGATCTATATTGGCTAAGGGTTTTATCTTTTAGACTTTGAACCCAAATTTATTCATCATAGTAAACTTATCCTCGAAAAAAATGATGGAATTAGAGAACATCAACACCATAGCAATTATAAGGCAAACCAAACACTAAGCAGCTTACCTTAGGTAGGGCATATTAGTGTGCTAAAACCTTTTATTTTCACAACTAGTCCCTTACCTTAGAATCTCTAAAAGAACAGTTAGGTTTTATAGTGACCATAATACTAGGTGGTGACTCTTTTTTTTTCACAAAACAAAGACCTCGACATGAATCCCCGTTCCGGGAAGGGTCGCCGCGATGTCGCACTCTCTCAAGGGTGTGACAACTATGTTGATGGTGGTTATAGAGGAAGAAAAAACCCATTCCAAAATTACCACACTTCATCCCCTTCACCCCAAATTGCCAATACCAATCTCAATCCTTCATTTCCTACTAAAAAACCTGAGCCTCAAACCAAACACCAAAGAGTCCATGAACAGCTACCTCCATTACCGTTGCCCCTAAATGAGATGTACCAAAAGCTACTGAGCATCGGACATATAGCTCCAGAACCACTAACGCCTCTACAACCACTGATTAATACTTAAAAGTGCATTCTCATTAAGGCTTTATATCATCGTATTGCACTAAAGTATCATTAAATTCCCTAACTAAAGCATGTTTTATAATAACAAGTCTGATAATATAATATATCTTTAATTTATGGTAAATGCTTGTTTTGAACGCAGGTATATCTCACAATTCAAAGGATTGATTGATGTGATTAACTATTGAAAGTGAAGAGACAAAAAGAGGACTAGGCTAAAAGAAGAAATGTCGGTTCAATTCCAAATTGAAACACCATTCGGTTATTAGATCATAACTAGAGTTGTAGAACTCGGATTTAGGTCTACTTTATATGGATAGAAAGCTAAGACATAGACCTAAAACTTTTATGAGAGTCCAAGACTCAATTATGCCGTTTTCAAGTTCAAATCTTAGCAACAATGGAGAAGTCAGAACCTGTCCTGCAGCTCAGACACTGTTTGGTTTTCAGCTCATATCTTGAGTTCTAGAAGTCCAAATGAGCTCTAGTTTTTTTTGTTGGAAAGCTAAGACAATTTGCCATAGCTTTCATAGAACAAAAGGCTCAAATTCTTATGTTAGCAATGATTTTTGGCCAGCCAACAATATCAATAACCAGCAGCCGACAATGTCAAAAACCAGCCACCAACTATTTTCTTAGTCAACCAATCAATAGTTCTGAATCTTAGCCTATAAAAGGAGGCATTTGCCATGTATTTAGTCATATTATTTTTCAGATCAAAATCATCTTCTTGCTTTCTCTCTTTGTAATGTTCAAGTTTTCTTTCATGTTATATTAATATCTTGTTTATGCCTTTTCATTTCCTTTCATATACTTAGTTAACTTATATCATGTTTATGTTCTTATATTATTTATTTATATTTTTCTTCTTCATTATGTTTAGCTAAGTTAATTATGTCAAGGTGAAAAGGTTTCACTAATGGTGTTAGAATAGGTATAATATAAACTCAACATGGACTTTAATGTTTGTATCCAAGAAAGATTGTTATTAGCATGTCTTATCTTTTTATCTTACTAATTCTTAATACCTTACTTGTTAAATGGTTAATCTAGATTTGTGTTGTATAACACTTGGTACATCAAATGCTTGATCCTTCATAGTTTTCGGCCGACATCGTTATTATGATAGGAACTTGATTTGTTGTTAACATAAGCTAGCAACATAAATGCCTAATGATATTTATAAGTATGGTGTTACTTAGATAAGATGATTAATATGATCATCCAATTGGAACCTCCTTTGTGTGTGTTTTCCAGTTGAGTAATAAAAAGAGTTTATATTATATTTATTTGAAATACCATTAGTGGATCCTCTAACCTTGACATCTGTTTTATTATTGTTTAATCCTTACATTAATATTACATCTCAAAGTTCTCTTCAACATCAATATCATTTTATTATTTGTAATTTATAGAATTGACCTCTCTATGGTTCGACCCCGGTCTTACCGGGTTATTATTACTTTGACACTCCTGCACTTAGGATAAGACATCAACTCTTTGATCGTGTCAACCTCCTTATCCCAACTGGTACAAACTAGACCTCACCTGCGAGTACCATGCTCGCGTTGTGGGACACAACATTCATACCTGTAATACCTTCAAGAAAAGGCTCATGTACTCGATCAAAGTTGAGTGGATAACATTCAAAGGAACTCCAAACATGAGTTTGAACCCTCTACCCAATCATACTTCAAGTAGTGGATCGGAAATGCATTGGAGGCGGAATGCCTGGGAAATTTAAAAGTACCAATGATGAAGTCATAGTGTGAAGAAGATAGCATGAAAACCGATGTATATGGTTTTCTGTCCACACTATTGGGGAGATACTTGCAAAAGCTTTTGGAGGAAGGCTGGCTAAAAGGGCAGATCACCAAAGTTAGAAAATAGAGTCTGCCCATTGCCTTTGTTTAATCATGTTTGCAAAGTTATTTTGATTTTGTCATATTTCAACCTATTTTAATCTTGTTGGCAATTCAGCTCATAGATTTGCTATGTCAAATGAGCCTTTCTTGTTAATAAAATCATGTGTTTTCCTGTATTTATAATGTGCCTTTATTTTTTTCATGCAAATAACATACCGAGAACACTCTGTACTCATAAAACCACTGCACTAAGAATTCTTTGGTGTTTTCCCATTTTTACCCAAAAAAAAGCATGACCCCACGTTTTCACAAAGATTTTTGGGAAATCAAAGTTTTAATACAAAATAAAAATCAAATTGGTGTTTGTTTTAAGAAACAAGTTTTGGAAATTGAAGAGATATCCTGACACCTAAAAAACCTGAAGAACAACTCAAACACCATGAGATGACTCCAGAGTTGAGTTTTGGCTACATGAATAATGAGAAACCATTTTTCATATTCACATAAAAGAAAGTAAAGCTTACAAATCCTAAATGCTTGCATTTGAAATGAAGAAAGGTCATCTTTGGTCATCCTTTCACAAATTCTAAAAATCCCTTATAATCCCCTTTTGAGCCTAATGCTTTTTTTTCTTGAGAAAAATACCTTGGCTAGGATCACACCTCACACTACGGGGCAAATGCAAGAAACAAAAAAAAACCATCAATAAGGTGCCCAAACAAAGTTGGGGGCCATGAAAAAATCCTCAATTATTAAATGTGTCCAAACAACACTAGGTGGCATGAAAAAAAATTCTCAATGGTTAAAGGTGCTCAAACAAAGCTAAGGGGCATGAAAGAGTCCAAAGGATCCAAAACATTTGAGCATACCACAAAAAATTACCAATATGATGATACTCAAAACCAAATGAAGAAAAAACAAAGAGAAAAAGCCCAAACCTAACACTAGGGGCCATGATGGACCATCTTGCAAATCAATTCGAAGGTCCAAAAATCTATGGACTAAAAGAGGTTGGGAAATAAGCACTACTGATCCTCAGTCTTAAGATTCCTTAAACACCTTTTGAGCCAATAGATATCATTTATTTTTATATTCAAGAGCCTAAGCCTACATTACATGCTCAATCAAGCCTTTTATGATCAAAGGCAAGCAATCTGGATCGGTAGGCAATACTTTTCTCATGCGAAACAAGTCATTATTCATTCAAGCAAAATGAATGCTTTGAAACTGGTTCTTTGAAACCCTTAAATTAAAACTTGAACCCTTTTAACCAACCAAACATTACTTCACATCTTCACCAAAAGCAAAACAAAATTTGTTAACACTTATGAGGACTTGTCAATAGGAACCACTGGAATTTTTTCAGAACAACTTTGCTTTAAACCAACATCATGATGGTTTCTGTGTTTGGAATAACTTTGAAATTCTAAAAATTTTATATGAAAACAATTCAATGTAAATAACCAAATTTTCTTTCACAAATTCTTATCCCCAAAGAAAACCCCAAACAAACACTTGCGGGCATGATCAAACTAGGGGGCAATCCAGCAAAACACATAGGGCTAGCTCTATGATTCTCTTTTTAAGAAAATAAAAGACATGATGTAGAGCTAAAAACAATTTAGATAAAGGTTTGTGGGCAAAGAAGTATGTTGATGCCATATCCTTCCCAGAGGTCAAGATCACAAGATGTGGCTTGAGTAAGCAAGAGCAAGAAAGCCATCAAAGCTTATTATCAGAAACCCAAAGGAAAACTCCATGAAGAACAAGTCCAAAAGGTGTGACTTGAGGAAGCAAAAGCGAAAAGAGCCATCAAAGCTTACTATCAGAGACTCAAACTTTTGAGAAAAAGAAAACTCCATAAGAGAAGGGGACCTATATTTCTCAAGTAAGTATATATGCATTTTGATCATGATGCATTGCTTTCATCCTTGATAGATTAGTGTCTTACTATAACCTCTTCTTGAGTGCGCCTTTGAGCCATCATCTTCCATGTGATGTGTTTCTTACCTCTTTCCTTTTGAGAGCGCCTTAGAGCCCTTGACCATCTCAACTAGTGCGCTTTACAGCTCTACATCTTTCCCTTTAAGTGCGTTTTTGAGCCTTTGACCATCTTAGATAGTGCAATTTACAGCCCTATCTTTTTCCCTTTGAGTGCGCCTTCGAGTCATCCACAATCTTAGGTTTTACACTTTACAACCCTACCTCTTTCCTTTTAAGAGCGCCTTCGAGCCCTCGACCATTTTAGATAGTGCATTTTATAATGCTACCTATTTCCTTTTCAAGTACGCCTTTAGGCCATATAATCATTGCTTTTAAGTGCGCCTTAGAGCCCTCACCCCTTAGGTAGTGTGTTTTCTAACCCTACCTATTTTCGAGTGCGTCTTTGAGACCTCACCTCTTAGGTAGTGTGTTTTCTAACCATGTCTCCTTTCGAGTGCACTTTCAAGCCCTCACCCTTTGGGTAGTGCATTTTCTAGCCTAACCTCATTTCAAGTGCGCCTCTAAGCCCTCACCCCTTAGGTAATGTGTTTTCTAACCCTACATCCTTTCGAAGGCACCTCTGAACCTTTATACCCCAAGTAGTGTGGTTTCTAACCCTAACCCTGCCTCTTTTCGAGTGCGCCTTCGAGCCCTCACCCCTCTGGTAGTGTATTTTCTAACACTACCTCCTTTACGAGTGCGCCTTTGAGCCCTTATCTCTCATGTAATGTGTTTTCTAACCCTACCTCCTTTAGAGTGCGCCTTTCAGCCCTAGTTCCCTTTTAGGTCCTATCTCTTTTCAAACGCTCTTTTAAGCTCTCATCTCTTAAATAGTGCGCCTTCGAGCTCTATTATGTCATCCCTTCAAGATGTTTTATTTTTTCACCAGGGTAGGTCACCCATCACAATCAGACCTCTTTGAAAACTCTTTTCATCTTCCATGTGGGCTAGTTGGCCATTACAATGAAACCATTTTAATAAATCTTTGCATTTCTCACCACCTTCAAAATCTTCCATCTGGGCCGGTTACTCGTTACAATGAAATCATTTTAAGAAATCCCTGCATTTCTTACCACCTCCAAAATCTTTCATCTGGGCTAGTGACTTGTTACAATGAAATCATTTTGAGAAATCTTTGTATTTCTCACCACCTTGACAATCTTCTATCTGGGTCGGTTGCTCATTAAAATGAAACCATTTTGAGAAATCTTTGCATTTCTCATCACTTTGAAAAATCTCTATAGTTTTCACCATTCTGAAAACTCTTTCCATTTTCCACCTAGGCAGGTCGTCCATTATAATAAGTCTATTTTGAAAAATCTTAGTATTTTTCATCTCTTTGAAAAATCTTCGTGCTTTTCACCTAGGTAGGTCGCCTATTACAACAAGACCACTTTAAAAAATCTTCGCATTTCTCACCGCTTTGAAAAATCTCCTCATTTTTCTCCACCTTGAAAACTATTTTTCTTTTTTTTTTCTAGGTAGTTTAGCCATGACAATTTGACCATTTCAAAATCTTTGAAAAGCCTTTCTGTTTTTTCTCTAAGTGTGCTTCCTAGCCCTCACTTCAAATACTTTCGAAAGGATTTATCATTTCTTGATATGGTGAGTCTATTATCTCTCTTTCTTTTTCTTCTTTACAAAGCTTACTATCTAAAATCTTTTACAAGACTTTCTATCGTAAGTATTGTAAAGAGAGGGGTAACTGTCATAACTCAATTCTGGGTTATTCCTCAAAATTCACTTTTTTTTTTCAAAATAAAAATCTAAAAATAAAACAAAGGCTGGCAACGTGGAGAAAGCAGATCCGGGAATACATCTGCAATTTTAGAGGAAATTCAAGTCCTAATCGTACTCCATTATGCCCAAAAATGGAGAAACAATGCAAATTCAAGATTAATTAAATGCTTATTGGACGTATTTGCATAAAAATTAAGTCCAAGGACATAGTTAAATTTTTAATAGGATAATTTGATTTAATCATAAGCCAAATTAAAGTTTAATTATGTTTAAGAACTAATTTGGGTTCAATTGAAGAATTTAATTAAGTGCAAGGACTTAATTACACTTTAAATAGGTCAAATTAATTTTTTTGGCTTAATTGATAAAAAAATTAAGTTTGAGGGGCCCAATTTGGGGTTAATTGAGAAAATTGGAATTTTAAGAGACCAAAATTTATTTTTACCTAGTTAATTGATTGAAATCAGGGGTAAAATTGTAAGAAAACTGAAGTTTTTGGATCAATTAAGGATTAAATTAAAAGATTTCACAGCCAAAGATCATTTTGCAAAAGACGCCAAACTATAGGGGCTTAATTGAGAAAAAACGGGAGTAAAATTGAAGAAATTGAAAGTTTAATGGTCAATTAAGGGTTAAATTGCATAAATCCGAGACCAATGACCATATAAAAAAAGGCGTGTGACTCCAAAGTGTACAATGTAATTCATCAGGGGTTTAATTGCATTAAATCAAAAGTTTATGGTTAATTAGGAGTTCTCAGTGACCATAATACTAGGTGACGACTTCTAAATATTAATCAAAATTTTATGATTTAATCCAAAAACCTTTTCAACACAACACCTCATCAGGGAACATGATAAAAACCTCCACCGTCACGGCGCACCTCGCCACAATGTGTAATTCTGATAACATGCATAAAATGAAAGTGTGTGGGGAATATATGCAAACTTTTCTTATTGTATAAATTAATGAGGTATTATATTTTGTTTGAAAGTGTGATAGATATTATTATTAAATTTATAACTTTAATATAAGATAGTTTGAGAGCTCAAAAAAATTTCATTTAAGAATGTCTTAAAAAGTTAGTATAAAATAATTAATGCTAAACTTTAATGACTCACTCCCTCTTTCGATTTTCTAGAATATTATTTCATCCATAATTAAAAAAAAATCAATTTATCCCTAGAGGATAAACCCTCAAATTGAGTTCGTTAAAAGAAACTATTAGCAGCCCGTTATTAAGTTCCATACTGAAGTAAAACCAGCTCAATTAATTATGGCTACAAATGATAGACATCAAACACAAAAAATTATGCTAAAAAATGGGTCTTATATAAATTAAAATTCAAAATTTTATTGTTGATTATTTTGTGTTCAAAAACTAACTCAAACAATCTAGAACCTGAAAAAATCAATAAATATTCTGAAAAAAAATAAAAAATATAGAATTAAATTTTCTAAACTAAATAGCAAAAAAAAAACGAACTTTCACTAAGAGTGTGTTTGACAGTGTGATTGCGGTTGCTTTTTAAATAGCTTTTCGTGCCAAAATACATGTCAATGATGTTTTTTTATTTTTTAAAAATTATTTTTAATATTAGTACATCAAAATGATTTGAAAACACTAAAAATATATTAATTTAAAATTAATAAAAAATAAAAAAATTAAATTTTATCAAAAATATTTTTAAAATATAGAAACAAACAGGAGCTAAAATATCCTTGATGTTCATGCATCATTTGTGGTGTCCATAAATGTCCTGACGGTATGTGCTTAATGCTCACCCACGTGATAGTTTCCTGGTAGCTGACCTCTGTGGTGCTGCTTTTGCCGCATCTGTCCAGATGTTGATATAAAATAAAAAATATTTTTTAATATATTTTAAAATAAAAAAATTAGAACATAAAAGTTATTGTGTAATGATGCTGTATTTAGTACTATTTTTTTGTGTTTAAAAAAAAATTATTTTTTTTATTTTAAATTAATATTTTTTTAATATTTTTAAATTATTTTAATATATGAATATTAAAAAAAAACTTTTAAAAAATAAAAAATATATTATTTTAATATATTTTAAAATAAAAAATATCTCCGTGCCGCTTTTAAAGCCTCCAACTACCTGAAAACCATGCAAGCGTTTTTTCGAACAAAAAGCAATCTCTCCCTGGATCTCAAACAAGGAAAAAAGATATAATGGCATCAACCAGCCCAATAAAAGTACTTGAGTCATGTCAACTCACCCCACCCTCCGAATCACCGGATTCAGCCGTTGAAGTATCTCTCCCTCTCACTTTTTTCGACATTTTTTGGCTTAAATTAGACCCAGTTGAGCGCATCTTCTCCTATGAGCTCACTGATTTAACCCCTACTATGTTCAACACAGAAATCCTTCCCAAACTTAAACACTCCCTCTCTCTTACTCTCCTCCGCTTCCTCCCTCTTGCTGGCAACCTTACTTGGCCTTCACATGCCGCCAAACCCATCATTCTATACACTCCTAAAGATGGCGTTTCATTGACAGTTGCGGAGTCCAATAATAGTGCTGACTTTGATGATCTCTCAAGCAATGAAATGCATG
>Ga0325411_1002155_pt1 | contig 22146 bp, 11 predicted proteins | sample PopdelMetagenome_13_FD_206181 | JGI IMG/M metagenome (GOLD analysis project Ga0325411, IMG submission 206181) | Populus deltoides microbial communities from Bellville, Georgia, United States - Xylem-PdIQD-R4 | ecosystem: Host-associated > Plants > Phyllosphere > Stem > Wood/Secondary xylem... | reverse complement strand
CATTAATTTTCTTGGAGCACCGTATAATTTTCAACCTGTGTATTTGCTGCCACTGAACTTCTCTATCAAACCTGGAAATACCCTGTACGTTAGGCAAGAAATCGGGGACTGCTTGACATTTTAATAATGAGTTCCGTGCCAATTGGGGAAGCTGTTATCATGCCCGAGAGGTCTTCTCCATCTGAAAATTTACCATCGGGTCAAAGTTATCGGTTTGGAAATGGATTCGAAGTTACTAGTTTTTGATATCCGCGCGATGCCGTGGGTCATTTTTTTACATAAAAAATATTAAAAAAAATAAAAATTTAAAAATCTTGGGTTTTTCTGTAAAGTTATATCCAAGAATCTTGGATTTAGCTGCAACACCTGATCTAAGAGTAATATTTATAATATTAATAATAAAATTAAACTTGTATGACCCAAGTTTAAGTAAGTCTGGCTGTAATACCTGACCCAAGAATACTGGATGTGGGTCTGGCTATAAGGTCGTGTCATAAAAGTGTGATAATTAAATAGATTATTTAAAAAAACAAAGAAAAAAAATCAACATGAAGGAAAAAACTAATGAAGAAAAAGAAAAAAAACATTAAATTAATTGGATCAACCTTTTAAACTAGGTTATCCCGTAAAATCTGGAATTTGCGTCATAAAAGTTTGATAACTAAATAGAAAAAAAAATGACGGGTTTACCTGGAATTAACCGGGTTAACCCATCAAACCAAGTTAACCCGTAAAGCCCAGGATACGTGTCAAAAAAGTATGAAAGTCTGATAATTAAATAGGAAGAAAATTAACTTTAACAAACTAAACTAAATGAAAAAAATAACTCGTCAAATCAGGTTAACTCATCAAACCCGAGATTCGTATAATGAAAATCTGATAACTAAATAAAAAAATTAACATTAACAAACTAAATCAAACAAAAAAATTCATTAAAAAAAATAAAAAGAAAAAACAAAAGAAAAAAACAGTTATATAATATAATACAATATGATTATAATTATAATTATAATTATAATGAAAAAACGTGGGGAAAATTTAAAAAAATGAAAAAAAAAGTGAAAAAAGTTACCGCTAAAGCTAAATTCTCAACCAACTCAATATTAAAAAAATAAATTTAACAAAAATAATTTAAAAAAAAAACATGTGGGGAAACATTGTAACCAAACAAAAACCATGTAAGGGAAACACCGTAGTAATCCATAGTTTTTTTTTTAAAAAAAAGCTACAAAGCTAATCTCTCAACCAGCTCAATATATAAAAAAAAAACCGACAAAGACTATCTTAAAAAAAAGAAGAAGTCAATTTTGGGTAAAAGAAATGAAAAAAAAATGTACAAAAAAGGATATAAAAGCGAAAAAAAAACATGTGGGGAAAGTTACAGTGTTTTAAAGAAAAAAACTAAATTTTCAACCAGCTCAATAGTAAAAAAATAAAATCAACAAAAATAATACTGAAAAAGTAAAACAAAAAAAGAAAATATGTAAAAAATAACAATTTTGGAAAAAAAATAAAAAAAAAACATATGGGGAAAGCTAAAGCTAAATTATCAGCGAGCTCAATATTGAAAAAATAAATTTGATAAAGATAATTTTTAAAAAAAATATATAGAAAAATATTGCAGCAAAACAAAAACTATGTAGAGGAAACACGGTAGAAAAATATTTTAAAAAATTAGCAAAGATAATTTTGAAACAAAAAATTTTTTTTTAAAAAAAATCAATTTTGGGTAAAAAAATTAACAAAAAAAAAACTACTAAAAAAAACCTGCTACGGTGAATATCCCACGCGCTTTAGAGTTCTTTAATTTAATTGGTTTGTAAAACGATTGAGCTGGAGTGTTTTAAAATATTTTTCTGTTCAGGGAGCGTTGTGGCTGGTTAGCATGGTGACTCGTCAAATTCGAAATATTTGCCAGTGAGGTTGCCCAAGTTGCATAGCTGAGAGATCGAGAGAACCCACGTTTATACAAGAATCCTGACTCTATAAATATATATGAGAAGATGATTCTGCAAATATTAATCTGTAAAACATGTATGTGTGCTGATTGTTTGGTCTAGAATCATACTTTCATCTTCTACTGCCCCACTCCCTGTGGACTTGGTAAAACAATCTTCGAGCACAAAGTTGCAAGACCTCTGATCAGAAGTCTGTGGTCATCATGGCCAACGGACAAGAAGAAAGGCATTTCTATGATATTAGACAAACACGTGAGTCGATCTAAGCAGTTTTGATTTACATAGGTAGGTCTAGTAAATCTATGGCTACGTAGACAAGGGCCTTCTTTTGCTCCAAGAACAAGCCGTTTTATCATAACAAAAAAGACCAAAGCAAGCCATTTTCAGTAGCAGAAGGCTGCTGCAGCTTAAGACCATGTAATTATCAGTTCAAGTTAGAGATGAAAGCAAGCAGATCAGTATTCTGTTGAATAGATCTTTTAAACACTAGAACATACTCATTATGTGTACTTAACTCCATTTTGATGCTCCTGCGCTCTGCCAACTAATGAGCCAAAGATTTGAGACAAGTACCTTTGACTGACACAAACGAAATTATAAAAGACTGATGCTGCTAGAACTAAATGATGGGCTAGAATCCAAAGAGAAGCCTACAGGCATTAAAGATCTTGCCTCTGTTTTTCTTGGTGTTTCTTGCAGGTGGTAGAGTTGCTTTACCTTCATCAGCTATGAAATCACTTTGGTGGTGGATCCGGCAGTACCCTTGTGAAACTGAAGATGATCTGCTCATAGAAAACGCCCTTTTGATTGCATTCTCAAGTTTAGCTGGATTTTGTTTGTCAATCTTTAAACTACGAGAAGAAGCAGAACAGCTTCTGCTTAAAATCACCCCAAATATCTCTCCAACTTCTTCTTCTTGTCCCTTCTCTGGAAGAGAATCATGGTTTGCAGTGCACATGCTATCATGAATCTCTGTAGTCACTCTGCGCTCTGAACTATGGTTTGATGTAAGCCCAGGTGTTTGTAGAGGTGTGTGGTGCTCTGAAAGATCTACAGATCTTGATTTTGAGATGCTAACTTGTCTAATCTTTGAGTAACCATTCATTTTTTTTTCTTCCTTCAACCTAGATCAGGCTTGTGGATCATGTGCAATACTGGTGTGGAAGAGTTTAAAATTAAGAGTACAGTAAATAAGTGGTGTTTTTTGAAGGTGCGTCAATGATGGGGCATGGGTGCCAAGAGAGATGAGGTCAGACAATGACATGCATGTATGTATGCAAGATTCTGACGCTAAGGTTGAAGGTGATTCTCCACAAAACTAGAAACTCTCATTAATTTCCTTTGGGGATTGAAATTTTTTGAATATTTGTTAGCTGGCATGCTGAAGTCCTACCATGTCAAGGTTGGTAGTTTGTGTCTTGAAAGTTGGCACCCTCGTTGGGAAAATGTCGAGTCTGATTAGCCAATTCAGAGGCTCCATTTTAACACATCCTGTGCCCCACAGGGCTGGCCAGCAGACAGAATTTGGCATTGTTGAAACATGTAGGGCCTTGAATTATATCGGCTAGTAGAAGCTAAACACCCGAGTAGTTAAGCTAGAACAACAGATGGACGCTCTGATACAGAGGGATTGAATGGGATAATAAGAAAAAACTCCTTAATTCCTGGGGTCTCAAGTTCTGAGGCATCTGTATTCAATCAACCTCATTGATAGAATCATTTTAAGCTTTGATTCTGGCATGGTAGTCATCGAATTCTTCTAAATATATTAGTTTTAAAGAACATATATATATATATATATATATATAAAAGAATAGATGTGCAGAAAAGCCTGTGCAAGAAGATGCGATAACACGAATTTCCTGCAAGCGCTGATGCAAAAAATTCCTGGTGCACAGTGCCAAGTTTCAGCACTTGAAGCCTCTCCAATCTTTAGATTTGACATATACTAGATTTTCTTGTAGTTTCGAACAATGTCACGGGACATCAACGTTGAAATCTGCAAATATAATCAAAACATGATCACTGTTTTCCATTTGAGTGCCTTGAAATCTGGCGAGTAAGAGACAAAAGTAAAGTGGCCAGTTGGTCACATGAGTGTAACTAGAAGCTTTGTTCAAATGTCAAGAGTTGTTGAAAAAGGACGGCAAAGCATTTAAAGATAATGCAAGTGCTTGAATTTTAAGTTATGGCATTTTTCCACAACTTTTTCTTATAAAAAACTAATTTTTAAATTATATTTAGTATTGTAATAACCATTATTTTTTAAAATATTTTTTATTTGAAAATATATTAAAATAATTTTTTATATTTTTATTTTTAATATGGTATAACAAAATAATATAATAATAAAAAATATTGATTTAAAATAAAAAATTTAATTTTTTTTAAATATTTTTAACACACAAACAAACAAATAGCCGATTAAGGTAGGCAGTAGCTCACAATTTATGGTTTGAGACTTTGAGTCCGTGCCATCATGACCGCCAACTAGAATTCTGCAACATTTATGCTGATTGGACAGTGATATTATTTTGTCATCTTCGCCACAATCATAACAATTAACATCTAATCATAGTTTGAAATACAGTCTAGCATGATGCATTAAAACTAGAATTTAGTGTAATTCGGTTTATCTAGTGGGTTGAGCTGACAATCTTATTGATCTAGTAAGATTTAATTATAAATTTTTTATTTTTTATTTTTTTATTAAAATAATATTATTTTAATTTTAAAAAAAGTTAACCCAATCGACTTCGTAACCTAATCAAAATCTAATAACTTCATTAAAACTTAAAATTCAGATCTTAAACTTGACCGGCCATCGAACCGGGTTTTAAAAACATGCGGTAAGTAATAGGGATCTCTTCTCTAGCAAGAATTATTTTGGAGTGAATCCTTTAGCTTGGATAACGACAAATGTTACCATAGTTTTTATGCCCCACTTGACGTGGACTAGATTTTAGAATCGGTTGCCATGATACTGGATTAAATTATTAATTTGAGTTCACTCCATTTAATTTTAAAAAATATTTAAATAAATTCTTGAAAAATAAATTAATTTAAGTTTTTGATTAAGTATATGTTGACTCATTGAATTAACTTGGTCTAACTAGATCAATTTTTATTTGATTTTTTTAATGATCTAAATTAGGTTTCAAATTGATCAAATCTTAGATTAACTTGTTGGGCAGATCATATTTAATAACAAAGTGTGTATTCTTATCTTTTCTGGTTATTATTTAGCATTTTTATTGTAGGAGATATTGTAAAATAGACCCTATTTGTTTTTACATTTCAAAAGTGTTTTTGAAAAAAATTAAATTTTTATTTTATTTTTTTTCTTTACTTTAAATTAATATGTATTTGGTATTTTTATATTATTTTGATGCGCTGATATCAAAAATAATTTTTTAAAAAAAAAATTATTTTGATACATTTCTAAGTAAAAAACACTTTGAAAAGCAACCGTAACCACACTCATAAATAGATATTTAAGAAACTCATATGAAAGCACTGATCGCACGAAATGTTTAAGAATATGGTAATTGTTGTTTTTTAAAATGATTTTTGTTTAGAAATGTATTAAAATATTTTTAATATCATCACATTAAAATATTTTAAAAATATAAAAATAAATTATTTTTTTAAAAAAATTTAATTCACTTTTATTTTATCGCAATCCAATACGGAGGCTAAATAACGTGGTTATGGTTAAAAGGGGGAAATAAAGTAGACTTGGTGCCACAAAACTTGGACATGGAATTCTAATTATTTCTCTTTTTAACATAGGGATAAGTTTTGAATTCAATTTCGTTTACCTATCTACTATAGTGACACAAAATACACTTGTTAGAGACTTAGAGTGTATAATATTATAGAATTGATATTTTTTAAAATATTATTTGTTTGAAAATATATTAAAATAATATTTTTTTATTTTAAAAAAGTTATTTTTAATACACATTAAAATAATTTTAAAATATCAAAAATAAAAATTAATTTATAATAAATAAAAAAATTAAACATTTTAAAAATATAAAAATAAACAGCCTATTAGTGTGTTAGACTTTTGGCGGGACATGGCAAGCCTAGGCCCAGGGACACATGGCATAGTGCTACCACCTTCGCGACTGCAAGCTATTCCTCTTGGTTGGTGAATGAATTTACTGCCTAATAAATCTCCAAATCTAACACTTGTAATCGGTCCTAAGTTTTTCAAATAAATATCTATTTTATATAATAAAATTATGGCATTCTTTTTTAATGCATCAAAATTGGACGATCTCATATACTTTTTTTTTTTAACGTTAAGTGTGTTGTTTATCTTCTTCTTCTTTTTTTTTTTAATTTGGTTTATTTTTTATATTATTTTTTTAATTAAAATTTTTTAAAAAATTTTCATTCAACATTAGATCCGATAGAACGATTGAAAATCAAGCTTTTATAATTTATTTTGGCTTTTTTATGTGATTATCTCAGTTTCAATATCAAAGTCATGAATTTGACAGGTTAACTCAAGTTAAATCATATTATTTTTATTTTTTTCTATAAGGTTATCTTGATCTGATGACCCGGGTCGTGAGTTTGATGGATTGACTTAAATTATTTTTTTTATGTTTTTTAATTAATTTTTTTAATCTTATCCTTTAATATTGGACAGTTTGAGGATTGAAATTTATAATTTGTTTCTATTTGCTTTTCATAGAGTTATCGCGGTTTTATAACCTGGGTTTTGCAAGTTTGATATGTTAACTTGAATTGTTTTTTAGGTTTTTTTTTAATTATTTTTTTCCTTTAATATTGGATTGATTGAGAATTAGATTTCATAATTTATTTTGATTTGCTTCCTATAATGTTATCGTAGTCTTATTATCCAGGTCATGAATTTGACATTTTAACTTGGACTGTTCCAAGTTAATTTAATATATTATTATTTTAATATTAAAAAAAATATATTTTAAAATTTTATTTAGTTAAATATTGTTTTCAAGAATTATTTGGTTAGTGACATATGAGCATATATCTAATGTGGTCAGTGACATTTGAGCAACAGCAAAGCTCTTCCAATAATACATGGAATCGATCACCAATAACTGAAGCAGAAAGAGACAGATATGGGAGGGAGAACGAAGGATTTCAAAATCATCAAGACACGTGGTAGGGTAAGATCTCTCCACGGCAAAGCTAGGAAATAATAAATCTAGAGCACGTATATTTTTGTATTTTAAAAATATTTTTTTAAAATGAATTTTTTATTTTTTTAAAATTAATTTTTTATTTTTTTCCTTTTCAAATTAATCTCTCTGCGGGGCTATACACACACATTTATGTTAAAAGTGTTTATAAACTATACCTTTTAACTTTATTTTTATGAATAATCACGTCTTATTATATTAAAATATTACAACTCTACTTCACCGATAATCATTGTCTTAATATGGCTTACAAATAATATATTTTTTCTTTTTTTTTTCAACAATCATACTTTATTATATTAAATGGGATAAATATTACCTCTGTACATTTTGATGTTATTTTATGGACAATCATACCCCTTATATCAATATAAATAAAATTAATTTTATATTAAATATGACTAGAAAAATTTAAAATAATATACATTTATGGTTCAAAATGTAAATAAAATAGAAAACATGACTAGAGTAAGTTTAAATAGAAAAGGAGAGGATAAGGCACAAAACCCAAGAATTTTCTTCATTAAAAATCACTTTACACCTCCTCCTCGAGAGTGAACTTTTAACCATGTTTTTTAAAGGTTAAATCTTAATCTAATTTAAAATTTTCTTTTTTAAATTTTTTTTTAATTATGAATGTGTATATCAACTTATTCATACCTTAATTAATTCTCCAAGATCTTAAAATTAATAATTATATAAAACTCTATTCATCTAATTAATTGAGATACATCTTCAAAATTCTTTAAAAAAAAATTCTTTCGAACACAAATACTAGAGATTACTTTACTCTCATGCCAAACATCCATGAAGAATCAAAGAAAACAAGCTGAGAAGGCGAATGCACCTTCCAAGTCGAATCAAATCCACGAAACAGACATCACTTGCATGCTACACTTGCAGCTACTCAATGAACTAAGCATATCAATGCTCATTTATTTTAGATTTTCAAACATCTAGCAGCGCAGATTCTAAAGAACAGCAGCAAATTTGAGAGATCATTCAAAAGCTCCCATTGCTGGCTCCGGAGGGTCGACCAGGAAAATATCAAGAAGCTTATCAATTGTTGTGTAGTCGTAGTCTGGATATAACTGCGAAGCCTCCAAGTCATCATCACCTAGTTCGTAGCCAGTCATATCACCCTTTATGAATACACTGTGAAGGATAGACACTGGAATATTTTGTGGAGGTGGTAAGCCTGCAACAATATTGTTAACAAACAAGTTAAATATTAACCAAATTTAAAGAGTATCAATTCACACAAATATATTATGTTTTTTTTTTTATTAATATAGGTGTTTCGGTTAATTTTTATGCATTTCGATTAATCTTACAGATCGTGAAGTTAACGATTATATAAGTCTCCAGTGACCCTGAGGTTTGTGGGACTCGAACTAGTAATTTTTAGAAAGCAAACCTAAAACCTGACCAGTTGAGCTATACCCCTCAAAATTCATGTATCTTATTCTTGTGTTATCTTGCTAAGTTTTGAATTGAAAAAGATTAGATAGTTAAAAAAGTATAATTATTAAACTTGAAATGATATTATTTTAATTTTTTTAAAAAAATTAAATTAGTTTTTTTTTTGTTTTGACGGTATCAATTATGTTGAGAATTCACTCGTTAAGTTGATTAAATTAATTTTAAATTTAATTTTACATAAAACTCAGCTGAAATCACGTCATGAATTAACGAATCATTATGATAACTCGTGAGTTCTATGTAATTTTTACCATGACCTAACTAATAAAATAGCAATATTTTGTTTTCACCATTGATGTTTTAAAAATCATAAAATAATATCATGAAAAATTCTTACTCTCAGAGAGCTTCACAAGCTCTTCCTCGGAGAGATGAACCCTAATAAAATTCTGACCAGTCTTCTTTTCCCATAGAGAGATTAGTTCAACCTGAGAAACGATGTTCTTGGGTGGCTGATAGGTTACAACTCGGTTCAATGTTCTTGCATCATCTGCTACCTGGATGGTATACATGGCAACATCCTCTTCATAGTTTAGAACCGCTGAAGGATATATATATATATATATATATATAAAGAAAGAAAGAAAGAATTAGCAGTAGAAAATTTATATTTGTTAGAGGTTGTTTGTTTTAATTTTTGTTTTTTTCCTAAAAAATAAAAATTTGTTTGTGTTATAGTAATCTCTAAATTATCTATTTATGTATGCTGCAAATCAAATTTATAATTTTTTAAATATTAAAAAATATTAATATATTAGTAACGTGTTTTTTTTTAAAATAAACTAAATTGTATAGAAATTGACTTAATATAACTAAGTGAATTGGACAAGTTCAAGGGAAACTAGACAATTAAAAAAATTTAATTAAAAAAATTCAAGATAATATATATTTTTTTAAATAATTAAGATGATAATGTATTTGATTAACCTAATTAATCCAGGTTAACATATAAAATTAATAATCCAGATTATAAAACTATAAACTATGACAATTTTATTAAAACAAATCAAAATACACATTGAAATTCAATTCTCAATCAATTAAATAAAATTAAAAAAATTAATTAACAAAAAGATTTGAGTCAATCTAAATTAATTTGTCAAATATGCATCATGAAATGTAAATAACCCAATATAAAATAAATCAAAACAAATTATAAAACCAAAATACCAACCAATTCAATGTTAAAAAATAAATTAAAAACAAACCTAAAAAAACCTTGATTAACACGTGAAACCCTTAACTGATTCTCAATCAACAACAGATAACATCAGATGTAGATTCATCGTTGATGAATTTTTGAAGTTAAAACATGCTCACCAAGAACAAGTAAGAAGAAAGAGACGATATTTGTTAATTCATCATGTTCCTCATCCCTGTCAAATTCTGCTACATAGTTACCCCCATTCCTTCTAGAGCACTACCAATTATTCTTGTCTTCTAAGTCAACACGCAGAACAACATGACTAAACGCTGCGTTTGACACATAATTAATAACACGGTGCGTTTTGACAACATTAGATAGATGGAAGGGTAACGGTAATTTCATTCCTTAATAAAATCTGATGTTAATAGCCCATTTTTTACTAGTGTGTTAAAAAAATTCAAAGGATTTATATTTTAGATAATTAATTATTTTTTTTATTTCTAACAATATAATTTAATTTTTCTAATCAAATAAATAGAAACAAGTTGAAATATTTTTTTTGGAGTGGATAATGCATCATCACCTCCAGAAGTATTTACAAATAAATTGATCAACTTTTTTATTGCATCCTCGGAAAAAAAACATTTTTATTGAACTTCTTTTGGAAATATAAACCTATTAACATAAATTTTTGTTTTTTTAATAGTTGAAACGTGATTATCCGGTCATTTTTTTCATTTAAAAAATTTTCAATAATTTTTTTTTTCTTAATATTCAAAAGACCAAAAAGTAAAGAAAATGAATTTTAGTATTGAAACATGAATCTCTAAAATAATAATTAGACCACATCATTGGAAACAACTTCAAGGATTGAAAAGAAGTTTTCCGTGCCAAAATAATCAATGGGGCATGTGTAAATGGTACTTACCCTTGGCTTGTCCGTCGCCATAAACAGTGATATCAAGCGGCTGCGCATGGGGACGAAGTAATATATTGATAAAGTAGGCACCACAACAATTTGCAGCAACAAAAGTGTATGGTATCCCAGCTGCTTCTATGGCCCTTCTTACCTTTCTCTTGTTGTCAAGAAAAGCTTGAAATGGTGGTAATGGAGAAACCCGATCCTCTTCGATTCCAAAATCTGATGGAATGAACCTCTGATCGATATTTATTTTCAACAAAACTATTAGAACATGCAGCTGAAGTTCTTGGAAGGTTTCAGCCAAAAGTGGTCATCTTGCACAAAACCAAAACCTATCACGTTTGAAATTCTACAAACTCCTCTGGCAACCTACAATCTATCGAAAAGAAACAAATAACTTTATGTTACCAGAGACTTTCATGGCATCTATAATCTTGAGCTGAGCAAGAACTTGCGGGTAAGGTAATGTTGAGATCACTACATCCACTTGGCGAAGTAGGGATACAAGTTTATCGTGTTCATCCAATTCTCCCTGTTACATCACAAAAACAAATCAAATATTTAGCTATATTTGATCTCTACAGATTGCTCAAAGTGAAGGGTGATATCATGGAGAACTTGAATATTTGGTTACCTGAACAATGGCGACGCCCATGGATTGAAATTCCTGATGGATGTGTTTTTTTGAGGGAGAAGATTGTGCGGTGATGGGACGAGCATAGACGTAGGTTTTGTGGCCCAGCAAGACACTTGCCTTCACCATGAACTTGCCTATGTAGCCAGTTCCTCCAAATATAAGGATTTTGCTCAACTCAATATTCTCCATTGCTCTCCAAACTCTCTCTAGTGCTCAATCTACAGGCATATGTTATAGAATATGCGAATTGGAAGAAACATTGTCAATTAATTAAATTAGGTGTTATGATGAATTCCCTAATCTGAATTTGTGTTGCTGATGCAAGAGGATAAATAATTCAACTTGTGCTTTAGTGCTTGTACTAAAGTTTGGATAATGAAAGCTGTCTCTCCATTGGTCGCTCGGTCAAAGTAAGTGGACAAAATTTTCATCAACTTATTGGTTGGTCTCTACTTTTGGGAGGCACCCAGATAAAAAAAATTATGTGCAACCTTTATTTTTTTCTGTTTTTGTTTTTTTATAACTCGGATTTTCGGATCAGTTTATACGTATCACGATTATTGAATATCTTGCAAACCAGTAAATAAATAAAATATTGCAAGAATAACAAGCATGTATATAAAAAAATCCAACCCGGATGCTAAAATAAAAAATTCCTCACCAAGATTAGTAGGCCAAACCATCGTGTGCGCAACCTTTGCCTTTATCTCTACTTGTAGGTCTCGATCTTGACCTCAAACTAATGCCTAGCTGCCTGAATCTTTGCCTCCTTCCAAGCCCAATAGAAATATAATAATAATAAAATTATTATTTATTTGAATAAATAAATTATTTTTATACATAAATTTAATAAATATAACTGAATAAATATTTTTTTATAAAATTAAATATTTTAATATATATTTGTCTCTTATTTTTTTATTTTTAGTTATTATTTTTAGTTTTTTTATTTGTTAATACATATAATTCTTGATTTATTTAATTATATATATGCACAAAAATTTTTATTTTTATTTTTATTTTTTTAATTATAAAAACAAACATGTTGGAAAAGACTGTGTGTGTGTTTTATTTGAAAAAAATTATCTCACCCGTATCTAGTTTATTATAAGAGAAGTAAGGAGATATTTAACTTTGGAATTTTAAATAGACGGTGCATGTTTAATTATGATTTTTTTTATTTGAATATTTTTATATTTTTTTAAAGAGTAAGACTAGTCCTGTTTGGGATTCGTGGTTGTTCTTTCTAATAAATGTGCTTTCTAGAGATCAAAAACTTGTATTCTCATCTTTACAGGGATATAACAGTGCCTTAACCGCCAGACCAACACTTGATAATTATAATTTTTGTTTTATTCAATTGTAACAGTATCTTTGAATTGTAGATTGATTATTAAATGAAATTAAGTATTTTTAAAACAATTTTGACAGTGTATTTTCACATAAATACAGTGCATTTACATAATTTTTTTAAAAGTAACTTTTACTATTTAAATTTTGTAATCTAAGAAATACAACAAATCTCTTTTATTACTTATTGAATTCATTTGAGTGAAAGAGAATGACATAATTTCATGGTTAATAAATCCACTTTCAAATTTATACATATATAATATGTAACCGTTTGAAAATGGCTGTAAGCCAATTCCAGTCGAGGTGTATGGATAGTTTTAAGGTAGGAAGAAGAAGAAGAAGAATACAGGGAAAGGGAGGGAATTAAAATAATATTTTTTTTATTTTTTAAAATTAATTTTTGATATTAATATATTAAAATAATTTTAAAATATAAAAATATATAAAATAAAAAAAATTCTAACCTTTTTTAAAAATACGTTTTTTTTTTTTATAAAAAAACTGCACTTCATTACAAACATAATTAAAGAAGCTTGTTAATAAAATGATGCGTATAAGTTGTAAATGAAACGCAGCGTATTGACTCCAATTACAAGAGCAACGATCTTCAATTCAAATCCAGTCCTAGTCCTTTTTTTTCAAATATCAGCAACCATTTCGCCTCTGGTATCCCCTTGTAACAATTTCCTCCCCTTCAAACACACCATTGTCAAAGGCAAATCCTGGAAATCTGAGAGAATAGTTCATCCGTAAACTCCCATGTAGCCTCTGATGGTGGACATCCCTTCCAAAGTACAAGAACCCGGGTAGCTGCTTGGTTACGTCTTTTCACCATTCATCAATCCAAGATGGCATGAGGTTGCGAGGTAGGCTCCAGTGACTCTACAGGTAAATCTTCTTGCCCTCTTCTATTTCCAACCAGTCATTTCAATTGCGAAACATGGAACAATGGGTGGATTGTAGCAGTGGTGGGTAAGCAAATCTTGTATGCTACTGCTCCAATTCATTCAGTTATTTGACAAGGGCCAAAATATTTAGCTGCTAGTTTCTGTGATTTTCTCTGCACTATTGAATTTTGCCTGTAAGGTTGTAGTTTAAGATAAGCCCAATCTCCAATCTTGATTATCCTCTCGCTTCTCTTTTTGTTTGCTAACTGCACCATCATGTGTTGTGACTTCTTTAGGTTATCCTTGCTTAACTGAAGCATCTCCTCCCTTCTGGTTAAGAACTCATCAGTTGACTCAGTAGTAGAATCCTTGGGAAAATAGGGAGTGTGAATGAGAGGTGTTTGTCCATACAAAATTTCATAAGGAGTTGATTTGGTGGAGGAGTGGTAACGAGTATTATACCACCATTCGGCTAAAGAAAGCCACTTAGACCACTGATTAGGAGTGCCCCCCAGTCATGCACTTTAGGTAAGTCTCCAGACATTTGTTAACTACTTAGCCATAGAATAGAGTAAGTCCACCTTTTGATAGGCAAATAAATTCTTCTAAAACTTAGGAAACTGAATCTTTATCACTCACTATAGTATCAGGTAGACTATGCAATTTAAAGACATTTTCCAGCAGAGTAAGGATGAGCCAAAGCCATGAAATGTGCATACTTACTAAGTCTGTCTACTACCACAAATATAACTTCTTTGCCATAAGACTTAGGTAAACCTTCTATGAAGTCTATGTTAATGTTAATAAAGAGTGCTTGAAGAATTGGTAGAGGCTGTAGTAACCCAGGAGGAGGTACATTCTCAAGCTTATTCCTCTGACAAGTAGGGTATTCTCTTGCATATTGCATAACATGTTTATGTTGCCTCTTCCAATAGAATAAACTCTCCACCTTTTTAGCATTGATAGTAGCTCCTAAATGTCCCCCAGAGTAGAATCATGAAACATAGAAATCAACTCACTCTGCAACTCAAGGTCATCTCCCACCATTATCTTCCCCTTCCTATTCAAGTGATTGTTCACCTATTTGTAGTGAGGGTGTGATGTGGAAACCTGCTGTGTTTCCTTAATGATAAACTGTATTGCCTTATCCTTCTCCCATGAACCCTTGACCTCATCTATAATAGAAGTAGAGATTGTAAAAACTGCTATGGTAAATAGTTCCCCACTAGAGTTCCTTGAGAGGGCATCCGCAGCTACATTGTCTCTTCCTTTCTTGTATTCTATATCATAATCAAACCCCAATAACTTAGCCAGCCATAAATTCTGAGGGTGAAGATACCTTTTGTTCCAAAAGTTAATTAAAGCTAACATGATCAATCCTGATCTTAAAATGCCTTCCCCAAAGAAAATGTCTCTATTTGCTCTTAGCATGTAGGATTGCTAACATTTATCGCTCATAAGTCAATAGAGCTCGCTGCCTTGGACCTAATAATATGATGATATAAGCTATAGAGTGCCATTCTTGTATTAGTACAGCTGCAATACCCATTCACCATTCATAAGGTATACTAAGGGTGATATTGTTCTCTTTACACTTAACCATCCAGACTCTGAATACCCATTAATGTTTCTAATGACCAAAATACGAGGTGATAGCTCCAAACCTTTTAAATCATAAAAAAACAAAAATTCCTTATTTTTTCCTGTCATAACCTGATTTTGACCTCATTTTATTAATAGTTTTTTTTTTAAATCAGAAATAGAAAAAAACAATAAAAAAATCCAACAAAATATATTTTGACATATTTTCGGCATTCTCAACTTCTTTTGAAAAGAATTCAAAATTTAAAAATTTATTTTCAGCATGTTTAGCTATTAGCATGTCCATTTCAAAATTATTGTTTATTTTTCTCATTCAGTCAGCATTGATAATGTTTTTTTTTTTTAAATAGCAAAATATAAAAAAATAAAAAAATAAGAAGAAAAAAATATATGGATAAAGAGACCAAAAATACAAAGAAAAAAAATAAGAAACTCAAGTGATTTTAAATTTTGCTTGGTCATCATGTTTGCTTAGGACCAAGAAATTAAGAGGAGAAATATAATCTTTTTACCTATATGGTTATCTAAAAAAAAAAAAAACAGAATATATCCCACACAAAAAAAAAAAAAAAAACTGTCCGCAGAAATAACAATCCAACAAGAAGAGAACCCTCTCTCTCATAAATCACCTAGTACAAAAATACGACCTTCTTCTTTCCAAGAAAAAACAAGAAGCCTTCTCTCCCTCATGGCTGCCAGTCTTCCACACTGTGAGCAGGAGTCTTCTTTTTATTCACGCCACCTTCTCTCCTGTCAGCCGTGAGAAGTAGCAAAGGGTTTTTAGCATCAGTCACGTTCAGCAGCCAAGCAACGTCCACTCCATCTTCTTCTCTGTTCACAGCAGCTTTGTTTTTCTTGTTCCAACAGAGAGACTCCACTCACAGCAACAACATTGTGAACAACAACAGGAGAATCAGCTAGACCAGCAGCTTAGCAGCACAGTCAACCTTTATCTCATCTTCAACCGTTCAAGCAATAATGAAGGATTTTCCAACAGCAGCTCAGCCTTCATCCTTTCAGCATCGACAATTGATTCAACTATAAGCAGTGGAGCTCCTCCTTCCAACAACGGTAGAGATTGTTCTTTATCAGTCACACCATTTCTCAACTGTAGCAGAGTTTTTTCTTTTTCACCGGCAGCTCCTCCCCAGGGTCAGTCTCCACCCCAACACCAGCTCCTCCAAGACCAGACACCATGGTAGTGTTACCTCCAGTCACCTCACACAACATTCATGAACTCTAATAGAATATTCGCCAGTTGCGGTAGCATCTCATTTTTTGCACCGTGAGCACCACCATCTCTCACCGTATTAATCTCTACACCAGGAAGCTCCTCTCATTTCCACCATGAGCTTCAGTCATGATAGCAGTCCTTGGATACAACCTGTGAACAGACTTCACTAGTGGCAACAGTGCAGCCTGTGGTTTTCCTCTGTCAAGCAGACCAGCAACTTTCAGCCCAGTAACGTGAGCAGCAAACCTCTCTACACCAGCGTTTCATCCATTCCTCATCAGTAGTGCATTTTAATTCATGTAGTTTATCTTCTTGTTTTTATGGCCATTTGCAGGTTGAGTTCTTAAACTTTTGAAGTCTCTTCAATCATATGCCTCATATTTGTGTACTAGTTTATATGATTTACATGTTTAATTTTTGGTTTGATCATGTGATATTAGGATATGTGAGTGATTATTTTTCTTTGCTGAATTTGTTTTTTTGCCTTTTGTTTTTGTCAAACAAACTCCAATTAATTTTCAAAAAATTATAAAGAAATTCAAAGATTATTTTAAAAATCACACTATAAGAAACTAATCATTTTATTTATATATCCCTCACATATTTTCAATCTTTTCATTTAATTTTTGGGCTATAAATTTACACTATAAAATACTGATCTAAAATTATAAATGACTGCTTTTCTTTAAAAGATTCAGAAAAATACAAAAAAATAAATAATTCTTTTTTTTAAAAAAAATTAAAAAATATGTTTTTATTTGTGTGTATACAAACAAATTCTACACTACAAAATACTTATAATTTTCTAACTTACCATTTTATTTGTGGATCCCTCACATGTTTTCTAACCTTTTCATTTAATATTTGGAATGTAAACTTACACTATCAAATAATGATCTAGAATTAAAAAAATACTTGTTTTTCATCAAAATTTCAGAAAAATACAAAAAAATTAATAATTAAAAAATATGTTATTATTTGTGTGCATATAAACAAATTCTAAAAACTTTCACGCATATTTAAAAAAAAATTACATTTTTATCATACTTTAAAAAATATAAAAATCAATGGGTATCATAACAAGTTTGTAATTATCTATTAGGATTTGATCAAAATTTCAAAAACACTATTAATTTTTTAGTTCTTAGAATAATTAGGTTTTAACTTGATAAGATATGGATTTTCTTACTAAGAAAAATCTTTTATTAAACCTTAAACATACCAACAAATAGAAACATGACTTATAAAAAAAAAAACAATCAATCAATAACGTAGCTTATCATAGATAGAATGCACTAAAGGTGATGTGTTTTTTCCATACATAATTAGTTTCTTTATCTAGACTCTTGCACTATTAGGTTTTCCAGTAACCATAATATTAGATGGCAACTCCACAACATTTTCATATTAAAAACATCTTAAATCTTAATTCAGGAGAATGATTACTGCGATACCGCACATAAGCGATAACCTATATAGATTATGATTGAATTTTTTAAGAAGAATACAATGATATAATTAAGCTTTATCAAAAGCAAGACTAATATTTTTTTTAAAAAGTTCAATTATATTACATTAAAGCATCATGGTTGCCTCTCATCCAATACTGCAAAATTTTCAATGTTGTCAGGTAGTTACACTTTGTATCCTTTACATTAGTTATTGTTTAGAAAATTACAATTTACATATTTATTTAATTTAAAATTTACATATTTAGTTATTGTTTAGATAAAACAATGAATTTACCTTTTATATATAATATATATCCTTCTTCTTTATCAATCTCTTCCCCTTTATTCTTTCCTTGTGTCCATTCCCTTCTTTCTTTTCATCTCATATTTGTCCCAATCAAAAGACAATAGACTATTTCAATCAAAAGATAAAAATTGCATATAAATTCTTTCTCTGCATATTTGTCTAATAGTAAGACTGCTCGTGATTTCTCTCTCTTCAGACAAAAATCATTTCATCCTCCCCACATTAGCAACCATAGCCATGCCACCACCTACAGAACAGTAGCCACAGTCATGCCACCATCTACAGACAGCAACCACCCACTGTTGACCAGTCACGACAGCTCCTTCACATCCAGCCACCACGCTGTTGAACAACCCCACAACAATCAAATGACTCAAATAGAGAGTTTAAAGTAACCCATATAACAGCCACCATAACCAAGACAAACAATCACTCTCTCTACCTCATCTCCTCTATAAACGAGCAACTCTAGCCACCCTTTGCCTGAAATCAAACCAGAATTCTAGCCTCCACTACATCACCAACCAATCAACCTAAATCGAACCTAGCTACACAACACCCTTTTAAAGGTTTTTTTGACAGGGGAAAGTGTTTCCTCTCTTAAATTTGGATAAGTAATTTCCATTTAGGATGTTACTTGTTAATAAAATTATTATTTATGTCTGCATATTGCTATTATAAACTATCTTGAAGCTTATTGTTTATCAATTTTCTTAACAGCAAGAATTTTTTTTTTTTAATTCTATACACTGCGCATTTTATTTTTCTATTTTTCAAATGGTTTAACTTAAACTCTAATTATTAAATAAATAATAATTAAGTTATATCTCATTTGAGTTATGAAATATTTATATTTAAACATTTTATTTGAACCATGAGAAACACTTTATATTTTGTAATTGATTTTTTGGTGCACACAAAAAAAATATTACAAAATATTTTTCAATTATCTTCATTGTATAGTAAAATATAATCAAACAGCCCCTTTTCTTGTAATTTATTTTTAGGGCTTTTCAGCTATTACATTAAATATCAAAAAAATAATTTTCAACACATTTTTATAATAAAATTAAATATTAAATATTAATAAATTTTTTAAATTTATTTTTCATGAAATTTCAAAACGAATTCACTTTTTCTTAAACAATGTGACTTAAAGTGATCGGTTGAAGTAAAACGAACACACTTAAAAGGAAATCTAGACATGATTATAGTTTTGAAACCTGGTCCGGCAGGTTGATCCGAGACTAGAACCGGGTTGAAAAAAAAATAAAAAAAAGAAAAATTCAGTGTAACTCGATAAGACCTGATAAAAAACTCAGTTGCAATTTGTTGATTTTTGTTTTTTTATTCAAATGACGTCGTTTTGACTTTTTTAAAAAAACAATTGACCTAATAACTTGTTGAAAACCTAGAATTCAAATCTTGAAACAGACGGAGTCTAAAAACTATGAATATATCAAGTCTGAAAACTATGAATATGAATATGATACTCAGAAACGGATAATGTTTATGGCTATTATGAGCTTCCTTTTCCCCTCAAAAAATAAAAAATAAAAAAATAAGAATTCTGTTATTTCACATTTATCCCTTTCTCTTTACTTTAAATTTATGTTAATTCTTTTAATTTTTTCTCATTGGGCTCTCAAAAAATTAAAATTTCTGTTATTTTGGCCATATATTTTATTCTGAATTTGTGTTCATCCTCTTCCCACAAATATTTTTAGCCTCGCCTCTTTCAATTTGAGCAAATAGAATTGAATAAAATAGTAAAAGAATATCCAGTGGTTTGTATCCAATCAATGCTTAAAATATGGGCATTGTACTGACCCAACAAATTCAGAGCCCAACAACAGCCGCCTGACCAAAACATGCCAGCAATAGCAAAGCAGTGTTTAGTAATCTACCAATCCACTGTTTAATTCAGGCAAGGTCTTGTATCAAACCGACGGAGAGTTAATTTAATTAAATCTTATCAATATCTTGAAACTTGGTCAAATTAAATATAATTTAACTTTTTTTTAAAAAAATTGTATAAGTTGTCATTTTGTAACTTTGTTAATTTAGTTAAAATTGGAGTGAAATCTAGTTTAAATTTTAATATTTTTAAGTTTGTAATTTGTTATTTTAGATTAACTTGAATTAACTTATCTAACTTATAACCTGTTTTTCAAGTGAAACAAGAGCTAGGCTAAGTTACGCTAGGCTAGAATTTATAATTATAAAAAACATTAAAAGACTTTTAATGTGACATTTTTACTATAAAGGTGAACACTAATAGGTTACTGTAGATTCACTATTTATTTTTTACTAATTTGTTTTGACCCTCAAAGTTTTATTTTGGATAATTGGATCCTAATTAAAGGTCAATTATTTTTGATTTCTCAAGTAAGATGGAATTAGAGGAAGAAAGATCAAAATGAAAAAGACGCCAAAAATAGAAGGCGTTCTAAATTTTTGACAAAAAATACATTTAAGTCCTCCATCTTTAAAAATAATATAATTCATACAATTAGGTCCTTTAAATTCTAAAAAATCAATTTTAATACAAAAGTTTATTTTTGTTATTTTTTAGTCTCTAATTTGAGAGAGAAGAGAGAGAGATTGCTGAATTCCAATGACAAAGAAAAGAAATTTATGTTGACACCAATTTCAACCACAAAAATGGTCAATCTTGATATTACTAAGTTTCATTTTGTGAGAAAAGTTCCACTTAGGTGTTTTTTTACCTTGAAATTGTCTAAAGAACAAAATCTAAGCTCAATAAGATTTTTGTTTTCGAGTTTTTGTGTGGTATTTTTAAGATCATTTATTGGTTTCTCGAGGTCTTTAGGGTTTTTTTTATAAGTGTTTTGGGTTCAAATGTGTTGAAAAATAAGTTTTTAGGTAAAAAAACATAGACCTCATTTTTTTTATTACCATAATAACCGAAATATAGGGAAAACTAGACCATGCGTCATCTGAAATATATTTTTTTAAATAATCGGGCATTCAACATGATTTCATTTTAAAAATAGGGCTTGTGCGTGAGCCGTTTCTAGAAGGGTCAGACGCTAGCCCGGCTTGCAAGGCCCCAACGACAACTGACGTCTTTGTTTTTGTAATTTTTCTTTTAAAAAAATCATGCTCTTTTATATGTGTTTTCTTTAATATTTTCTTAATTTATATTTAAATTAATATCAATTCTCTCTAATTTCTTATTTTTCGTGTTTAACCCTTTTTAAATAATTATTTTTTAAAATTTTTTTATATGTATTTAATTTTTGAAGAGATTATTCTAATTCAACTATAATTTTTTATATGTTTTATATAATTAAAATTCATTTAAAAAATATTTATTTTGGATAGTATTTCTAATAAGAGAAACTTTGTGAGATATTTTTTTTATTTGATTTCTTTCAATTAATTTTATACGTGTATATATTTCTACTGTTATTTTATTAAATAAAAAATTAATTTTAATAAATAAAATCATTGAATACAATTAGGTAAGAGATCAAAATATCTTAATTTACATTCGTTTCTCAATTTTTTTTAGATATATATTTAATTATTATTAATAATTTTTTTATTTATTAACATAAATAGTTTTGGACTTTATGTACATAAATTTGTTTTTATATAAACTTAATAATTTTTATGTAAAAAAACATGTATGTTCAATCTTTTTGTTGGAAAGAAAATATATTCAAATAGCTAGTTATACATGGACGAATTAAGGACTCCTTCTTTCCTAGTCTCCAAGCATTGTTGATTGTCAATCCTACACCACCACTGCTCCTACCAACTTCCAAGAATATCCCACAAAACCACTCGACAAACGTGTGACATTTGTGAAACTGAGGAAAAACAAGACAGAGAAATGGCTGCTACAAGCTCCTGCAATTTCAACTGGGGAGTGAATGGAAAAGGGACCCCTGAACAGCCTTGTTCTTCCTCAAAGTCCTCCCAGATCCTCTTCTCTTCTA
>Ga0325411_1002153_pt1 | contig 22160 bp, 20 predicted proteins | sample PopdelMetagenome_13_FD_206181 | JGI IMG/M metagenome (GOLD analysis project Ga0325411, IMG submission 206181) | Populus deltoides microbial communities from Bellville, Georgia, United States - Xylem-PdIQD-R4 | ecosystem: Host-associated > Plants > Phyllosphere > Stem > Wood/Secondary xylem... | reverse complement strand
GGATAATAAAGTTTTTTTATAGGGTTTATTAGTTATTATTATTTTGATCAAGAATAAATAGGTCTTTTTACATTTTAAAAAGCAAAATAAAATGACTAAATTAGTATTATAGCAAAACTTATTTATTCATCCTAATTTTTTAGTTATTATCAAGTTAATTAAAGGGCAATTTGATATTTTTAAAATATAAAATATAACTTAAAAAACAGTTGGCTAGCATGAGCAGGTGAGAGATGCTCGTGGTCTTCTAGCAATGTATTTAATGTTTCGTGACCTCTAAACGATACATTTCACCATTGTGTTAGAAGCGTCAAGGTGTCTCTATCTAAGTGAGGCGGCACATGTCATTGTTTATGTGATGGTGTTTAACCAACAGTCTTTTCTTCTTTTTTTTTTCTCTTTTCTCTCTCCTCACCTTGAAATTCACGCATGTCGTTCAAAATTTAGTTCTTTATTTTTTTAAAAAATTTGTTTTTGGTTCTTTTGTCAAAGTTTGATTTGTTTTTAATTTCATACTTGAATTCATAATTGTGATTTGTTATTTTTTTCAAATCTAGTACTCATTCCTTTAATTTTGATTTTCTATTTTGGATCCATTTAAGAACTTGATATATATTTTTTTCATTTTTGCTTTCAATACAAAATTTTAATTTGTACTCTCATTTTTCAAGTTTGGTTTCCATACTCTTAATTTCTATTTTCTTATTATTTTTTTTATTTCATCCTTCAACATTTGATTTGTTGGGAATTGGACTTTATGCATTTTTTAGATGGGGTGCTTTTGATTTAGAGACTCAGGTCATGGATTTGAAAAGTTAACACAAGTTGACATCACTTTTTTATATTTTTTTTATATTTCACCCTTAGATGTTGTTTATTTTGCAAAATGAGCTTTGTGATTTCCTTCCTTTTCTTTTCAATCAAGTTATCACGATCTCATGACTTGGAAAATAGATTTTGCCAATTAACTCAATTATTTTTCTTAGGTTGCTTAGATTCATCTCTTTCTTCAGTTTTGTCTTTCAAAATTGAATTCTTTTTAAAATTAAGTTTTATTATTTATTTTATTTTTTTGCATTTTATTAGATTATCATGTTCATATGATTCGACACGTAACATTCTATTAAGTTCAATTGTGTCACGCCGAGTCAACAACTACCTAATTTAATTTAAAACTCAACCTAAATAGAACCATATCAACAAGTAATAAGATGAACCCATGTAGCCAAACCGGGTTTAATGACACTCGTTAAAATGAGGATGCTCACCAAGCTCTAGTTATCATCTTCACGTTTCAGTATAATTATGCAATTATGAATATATGATGGTAGCTATTCGAGAAGGGGAACTTGTGATTAAGACGGTGTTTGGATATGCTGGTGCGGCTGCGGTTGAAAGAAAAGCAGTGTAACACATGTTTGGTTAACTACTAACCATAGTTTTTTTTATGTGGGTCCCACTGCAAACTGCGGTTGAATTGCAAAAAGTTAAAAGCGATTACGCATTGATTTTCATGCGTTTCTCCTCTCTCTCATCACCGACAATTTGCAATTAACTTTCCCAACTGTCCTCATCCCTCTTTCACCCAATTTCCCAACGGTCACAAAAATCCAACAAATTGTTCACAGAACATTGATCTACACTCCCATTTTCAACCTTCCCCATACTGTTCCTTCATGCGTTTTACCTCTCTCTCACCACCGACACTTTCCCAGTAACCACGGTCATGGAAATGGTCCTCTAACTCATAAATTTTTCTATTACGATTGCAGATCAATGTTTAGCATTGATGAACTAAACCCCAATTTCCTTCCCCAAACTGTTCTCCTCTCTCATTTCTTGCTTCAACCCTATTTCTATTTTACCCTAAAACCACCAACACACAGAACGACGCCAGAGCAAGCTTCTTCCCCTTTGTCCCTTCTTTCCAAACGAAGATCGAAAACACAAACCTTCACCGATCTGTCCATCCATTGTTATAATTGTAGAAAAAACCCAAGAGATTCGTGCTGGGAAAGGTCCACGAGCAAGATACCCGTAAGTACTGTGCGTTCCCCTTGTCAATTTTTTTTAACATGTTGCTCAAAATCTAATTTCTGTAATAGGTCTCTATTGTTTTTGTTTTTGCAGAACAAAGCTACAGGACCGTGTGGTTTGCAGAACAAAGAGAGAGACTGAGGTAATGTTTGTGCCTTATCTCCATCTTCATTTTTTTTTTTAGATGAAAAATTGCATGTCTGTGCTGCTGCATGCTCGATTACTGTTAACACTATAATTGTTGAATTGATCTATAAATTTCGTTGTTGTTGTTGCTTGTGTTCTATTTACTATGCCTTCGTCAAAGTTTTTGAATTTATAGCAAATTTCATTGCTTCTTCTGCTTGTCTTCTGCTTTGTATATGTTTTAAATTTTTTTTTACTTGAAAACCTGCATTTTTGTGATGCTTCTGTGTACTGTGTTACCTATGTTAATTTTGTAGTAATTGTAGCTCAAAATCTAATTTATGTTCTGGATCTCTATTGTATCTGTTTGCAGGACAAAGCTGTAAAACCGTGCTGTTTTGGACACCTAAAGAGATAGACTGAGGTAAGTTCCTGCCTTATCTCCATCTTCATTTTCATTTTTTAAATGAAAAATTGCATGTCTGTGTACCTGCATGATCAATTATTGTGTGTTCTGCAATTGACAAATTTCATGGCTGTTGCAGATTGTCTTCTATTTACTGTGCCTTCATCAATTGTTTTGAATTTAGCAAAATTTAATTGCTTTTATGTACTGCTTGTCTGCTGTTGTTCTTTGTTTAAATCTGGTTTCGTTTTGTATGTCTACTACCAGCTGACAGTGCTACTGCTAGATTATTTGCTTACTGGAAACAATGTGATGCTTTGAAATTTCATTTATGTGTTGTTCTTCATGGTCTGATATGTTTACTATGCACATTGATGTTGTTTCTATTTGAGCAACCGTAGATTTCTTTACTGTGCGTGTATTTATTGTAATCATAATGAGTGCCCTGTTAGCATGTCGTGTATGATTACTTTTATTTCTACTTTTGCAGTCAAAATCAGAATTTTAAGTTTCCTTTTATGTGTTTGCATGCTGCGAAAGAAAGCTGGGTTACTTTGAATGTAGAAATAGATTCTGTTATGTTTGTTTTTTTCCCTCTGTTTTTAGCTTTCAAACAGCATGATGACAATGAAGTGTTGCTTGATAATTCAAATATTATATCATGGCTAAAACTGAGTTTTCTGAACAGTTGAGAATTAATGGGTTTCAATTAGTTTTCATTACAAATTTACAGGAACATTCTCATTCAAATACATGCATGGTTAATGTTTGTTGCTAACCACACAGCTTTTATAAATGCTGAACATTGAGTGTTTTATTATTGTTTTAGTCCATGATTTATGTATGTGCCACAATGTAATTGATATCATTGATTGATTTCAAACTTTTGTTAAATGTTTTAAAAGATATCATGGACGATCTTGAATCTTTTGATAAGGTTGCTTGGATAAAGGAAATGTTGCATATATTTTGTGATATATGCATTAAGGCAATTGATATGGGAATGAGACCTAATACTCATTTCGATAAAACGGGGTGGAAATTTCTTATAACATAATTCAAAGAACAAACTGGCCATGCATTCACTAAAACATAATTGAAAAACAAATGGGATGGATGCAAAAAGGATTGGAGGATATGGAATAAGCTGGTTTCTGAAACTGATGTTGGCTGAAATAGTGAATTAGGCACAATTTCAGCTAGTGATGAGTGGTGGAAACAAAAAATTCAGGTACATTCCTTGTCATCCTAACAATTTCTTTTATTGTTGTCAAATTCCAACACCAAAATTTTACTAGTCTTGATCCTTCATTACTTAATTTAATTTATATGCAGGAAATCAGAGAAGCCAAAAAATTCAGACATGTCGGTATTGAGCCGTCTTTGAAGAATAAATTTGACCGAATGTATTCCAACATTGTTGCAACTGGAGCGTTTGTATGGGCTCCTTCATCAGGTGTACCTGCTGATAGTGATGTTGATCCTGGTACAAGCAATGCCGACATTGCTCATGATGGTTTGGAAGAGGGCAGCGGTGATTCGGAGGAAGATGTGATTCCAGATTTCTAGACTGACATGACTCGAATGGTCGGAGGGATAAATATGTCTAGCAGCAGCAACACAAAAAGTGGTGACAAAAGAAAAGAACAAGATCATTATGATGTGCGAAGTAGAAAGAAGAAAACATCTGGAATTCAGCTGCTGTCAAGGTGCAATCAACTACTTGAGAGTATATCGACTAAGAGTGATTCCACGTCTGTTAATTTGGACCGCGAAGGCTGTAGTATTCGCGAGGTGATGGCTGAGCTGCACTCAATTCCTGGAGTTTCAATTGAAGATGAGTTCCACGACTTTGCTACAGAGTATTTGAGTTTAAGAAGGAAAAGAGAAATGTGGGCTAGTATGGGTGATAAGGAGCAGAAGTTAAGATGGCTACAACGAATGTATGCACGCACTAAACGTGCTTCGCTGACATGGTATTATTACATTTTCTTAACTGACATGGTATTATTACATTTTCTTAACCGTTAATCAATTAACTATTCACTTGCTTAATGTATTTATACAAGTTTGTTTTATTGTTGCAGAATAATGGGATGTCGGTTTTTAAAAAGAGTTTTTTCCAATTGCCGAAGTTTATCTGAGTCATTGTATTCTTCCATATTTCGTGTTGAGATATATGGGCATTTCCATTTGCGGTAATTTTTTTACTATTGTATTTATATTAAACTGCTTTTCAGGAGCTAATATACTTGCATGAGGATATTGTTGGTTTTTAATGTTGTATTTTATCAATAAATTAAAACTGTCACTTTTGTTGTTATTAATGTTAAATGGTTGACCATTGGATTGAATTTGTTGATAATTTTCCTTCACTGTGTTGTTCCCTGAAGGTCTTGAATATTGAATGTTGTTGTTAAAATGTATGTTCTATTATAAGCTACCATGTGCAGCCTTGTTTGTTTTCTTTTATGCCATGAGTTTATGGGAGTTGTTACCTTGTATGTCCAGCTGTAATTGTAATAAACCATGTGCAGCTACTGTGTGAAATGTTGGTGTGTTTTCTTTTCTGCCGTGAGGTGATGGGAGCTGCAGCCTTGTGTGTGAAGCTGTATTCATTGATATTCCATGTGCAGCTACTGTGTGAACATTTGTTTGTTTTTTTTTTTCTGCTGTGAGTTGATGGGTGCTGCATGGTGATAAGAAAGCTGCAAGTAATTGAGATACCATGTGCAACTACTATGTGAATATTTGTTGGCCTTTTCTTTTTCTGCTGTGAGTTGATGGGTGCTGCATGGTGATAAGAAAGCTGTGAGTAATTGAGATACCATGTCCAGCTACTATGTACTTGTGCAGTGTGATAAGGAGCATTTGTTTTCTTTTCTGTAGTGAGAATTGATGGAAGCTGATGCCTTGTTTGTTAATGTTATTCATTGTTGTTAACATGATGTTTCAGCTATTGTGTGCAAGTGATTTTTAAATATTATCTCAGCTACTGTGTGCATGGGAGCCAGTGTGTCATCACCCAATTTTGGGTGATTCCCCAAAATTCATTTTTTTTCCCAAAAAATAAAAAATAAAAAAATAAAGGCTGGCAATACGGAGAAAGCCGACCAAGAAAGGCTGCAAAATAGGCGAAAATCAAACTGCAATTTTCGGAAGAATTTCAAGGCCCAAGTGTACGCTGTTATGTCCAAAAATAGAAAAAATGCAAATTCAAAGGTCAAATTAAATGATTATTGGACAAATTTGCATAAGAATTAAGTCCAATGACATAATTAAATTTTAATGGGCCAATTTGATTTAATCATGGGCCAAATTGAATTTTAATTATGTTCAAGAATTAATTTGGGTCCAATTGAAGGATTTAATTAAGTGCAAGGACTTAATTATACTTTAAGCGGGTCAAATTAATTTGAGGGCTTAATTGGTGAAAAATTAAGTTTGGGAGCTTAATTTGGACTTAATTGAAAAATCAGAATTTTAAGATTCCCAATTTAATTTTTACCAAGTGAATTGATTGAAATTAGGGGCCAAACACAAAACTTGAAGGACCAATTTTGAAGCCCGAAAAAACTATTTTGCCTATAAATAGCCTTCATTTTCAGCTAAAGAAGGGGGGCATTTTTGACAACAAAAAAGGAAGAAAAAAACCTAACCCTAAAACTTATTCTTCTTCTTCTTCTTACAGCCGCCCCCCCTTTTAATTTCCGGTTGCTTCCTCCTCTCCAGACAGCCACGGCAGCATCATCTTCACCCTTTCCTCCACGCCATTTCACCATTTTTCCTTCCCCTCTCCACAGCTGCTCCCCACTCCATTTTCCTCCACACAAGCCGCTGCTCCCCTCTCACAAGTTTTTCCTTCGGTTTCTCCTTCCCTTCAGCCTCCTCCCCCACACACGGCCAAGCTGACCATTACAGCTCAAACAACCCGTCTTCTCCTCCAAAAACAGAGACCGGCCGACCCTTTGCCTTCGGTTTCTTCTTTTTCCAGCAGTGACGGCGCCTCCCCGTGCAGCAGCACCGTCTCCCTCCAACAGAGCTCGTCACAGCGGCGTCGTCTCCAGCTCCTCCCCCCAGCGGTGGCAGTTTCTGCCCACGCGACAGACCCAACAGCCCCTGCTCCTGAACCAGCTGCCAGATCGTGAACGCCCGGCCATTCCCGTTCTCTCCTTCATCTCCCCGCAGTTCGGCCTCCACAGGAGCCAGCCTTCCTCTCAGCCATCGTTCCTCCCTCTCGCCCGTTCCCCTTCCTTACCGGCGACCTGAGACAGAGAAGAGATGAGGCAGAGAAACGGGACAGACCCAAGAGAAGAAACCGAAGCAGATCTAAAACCAAAAACCGAGAAGGAAAGGAGACAGCTTGTTGTTGCGTTTGTGTTCTTTTTGCAGGTGACAGTGATCGGCACCATCGGCAGAGAAGAGGAGCAGAAGCTGAGCCGAACCCACCATTTTTCCGGCAAATCAACGGTGGCGCGTCGGAACACGCGCCGCCAGCTGTTCCTGCCTCCAATTCCTGTGCAGAAGGGTTCCCTTGCAATTTCTGGAGTTTTGAGGACTGTTTTGTAAAATTTGGATTGTTTGATGTAGTTTTTATTTATTTTTGAATATTACAATTTGTATTGTGGATGTAAAAAAGGGAGAAAAAGAAAAAGGAAGAAAAATCAGAAAAAAAGAAAAAGAAACAGAAAAAGAAAAAGAAGAAAAAATATAATAAAAAATGTGTGTTTGTGCTTGTTTTTTTTTATTATGTTATAAAAAATAAAAAAAGCAAGAAAGAAAACAAAAAAAACAAAAAATGCATGTTTGTGTTTATTTCAGGGATCTTTTTACAACGAGATGGCAAAGCATAAAGAAGGATTTAATATTTTGATCGGATCCCGGTGTAGAAGTACAAACTTGTACGAAAGTTGTATTTCTAAATTCCGACGAAAAGACAAAATTTTTAAAACTTCTTTAACACATCACAACCACGAAGCAGCTTACCTCAGGTAGGGTGTGTTAGGGGTGCTAATACCTTCCCTAACCACAATCAGTCCCTTACCCGTGAATCTCTGACAAGACCAGTCAACCTGGGTTTCCTAGTAACCCTCAATTAAATACTAGGTGGCGACTCCCAACAAAATCAATTCCAATAACAGAGAGAAAAACCGCCATCGCCAGGAGCGGACGCCGCGCGGGGTGTTTTCCGACGTGCGACAACTAGTGTGAGTGTGTGTGGGCAGGTCGCCCGTGAAAATAGACCAGTGTGAGTGTGTGGGCTGGTCGCCCCTGAAAATAGACTACAGTGAGTATGTGTGGGCAGGTTGCCCAAGATAATCAGATCATTTTCTTTCCTTTTGTTTTCTTTACAAGCTTACTACGCAAAGTCTTTGCTCCGTAAGCATTGTAAAGAGGGGGGCAACTGTCATAACCCATTTTTGGGTCACTCCCAAATTTTGTTTTCCTTTTCTTAAAAAAATTGAAAAAAATGAAAAAAAAACCTGCACGGTGCTGTTTTGAACGGCACGTGCAGCTTCTTCTCCCCTGCAAATGCAGAGACAGGGGAGAAGAAGGATATTTTTGAAAATTTTCCCGCTATTCTTCCCTTCTCTCTCTCCACCCCACTTGCCCAAAAATCCCGCATGACCCATACCCATACCCACACAACCATACCCTGCAACTCCCATGCCACCATGCCCTGCATTTAGACAGGGTATGGTGAACCTCTCCCCCGACTGCCTATAAATACAGGGGAGAGAACAGAACCAGGAGGAGGATGATTTTTTTGAGAAAGAGAGGAACGAACAGGGGGGAGAGGCAAAATTTTGGAGAAGAAGAGAAGCAAACAACAGATTCAAAGGGGGAAAGCTCGGGCAAAACAGAAGAAAAGGAGCGAAAGACAGAGAAGGAGGGAAGAATAGAAAACAGGGGGAAGAGAGAACGAGACAACAGGGAGGTTTTGGGAGTTAAAAGAAACAGAGAAAAGGAACGAGAGAGGACGGTTTGAGAGGGGAGACCGAGCAGAGTGAAGGAACAGAAAAACTGAAGCCAAAAGAACAAAACAGGGGGGGAAAACTTTCGAAAAAAGAGAAGAACAGAGACTGGGGGGTCATTGCACAGAGGAGAAGAAGGACCGTTCCTCACCACCTAGGCACTACCGTTGTGCTTCCTCTCCACCGCCACAGCAACTCCACTAGTTAGCAACCGCCAGCAGCGCCACCGTCAACCTATAACCATCTTCCTCCCCTGCTGCAACACTGTGAAGAAGAAGGAAAACAGCAGCACTGGTTGGCACAACCACCATGCCGCGAATCCACCATTTCTGTTCCTCTCCATCGCCCCCGCAGCAGCGCCACCTTGAGCCATCTTCAAAGAAAAAGAGAGAGGAAGAAGAGATAGAGGAACAGGAGACAGAAACGGGAAGGAGAAGAAACACAGAAAAAAAAAAACACAGAGCAGAGAAAGGGCAGAACCGCCGTCTAGCATCACCATCCACTGCTAGCACACCGCCTGACCGCCGCCGTTAGCATCCGCCACCACCACCAACGGCACTGCCACGCTACTCCAGGTACCCTTCTCACCCCCGCTGCCCCTAGTTTATTTGCTCTTTGCTTTCTTTCATTTGCATGCAGAACGTGACTCACGTTCTGCAGCAAATAATTATGTAGTTACTGTGCTGAGCACAGTAACTATCTGTTAGAGTACAGTGAATGATAAGTGTAATATTGGTTAATAAATCTGTTATGAGATAACTGTTAGTTAGTTAGAAAAGTTAGTTACATGCAGTTAAGTTGTTACAGTGCATGTATATATATATAACTAACTAACTACAGTAAGATGGTGGATTGAATAACAGAAAAGAAGAAGATTAATAAGTTTTACATTTTTCTCTCGTCTCTCACTCAACCTCTCTGTATCTACTACTGAAGTTACATGTTAACATGGTATCAGAGCTCATAGCTCACGCCTAAAGATCCCTTCTGATTGCTTCCGCATTCTATCTGCTTCTTCTCCACATTCTGATCTCTGATTGATAATCTACTAATCTTGCAATGGTGACTGCTTCACAACTTCAACTTCTGCAATCTCCAATCACAGCTCTCATTCCTTCTATTCCTACATCTGTTAATGTCAAGCTGGATGATTCAAACTACCTCAATTGGAACTTTCAGATGCAACTTTTGCTCGAAAGCAATGGCATTATGGGATATGTTGATGGATCAATTCATTGTCCACCTCAGCTCAGCTCAACTTCATGCGAGTCTGGAATTGCTTCTTCTCAAAATGATGAATTTATAGTCTAGAAAATGCATGACCGAGCCATCATGCAATTAATCACTGCTACATTATCCCCTATTGCTATGTCTTATGCAATTGGTAGCACCAGCTCCAAGGATCTGTGGAATCGATTGAAGGAGCAGTTTTCAACAGTGTCTAGAACCAGCATTTTTCAGATGAAATCTAATCTACAAACAATTAAAAAAGGAGCAGATTCGATTTCACAATATCTTCATCGTCTTAAAGAAGTTAGGGATTATCTTTCAGCTACTGGTGTATACTTTGTTGATGAAGATATAGTTATTCTGGCTCTCAATGGGTTGCCTATGGAGTATAACACATTTAGATATGTTATAAGAGGACGAGAGAGTGTGATCTCATTGCATGATTTTCATTCACAGTTGCTTGCAGAGGAAGTGATTGTAGAGGCATTAGCTCATGCTCCTCTAATGACAGTAATGGCTGCAACTACAGGTTTTTCTATGAATCATAGTTCATCTCAGGCTGTTAACAGAGGATTTAAGCTTTATAGTGGAAATAGAAACACTGGTAGAGGTCGTTTTACTCAAGGAGCTAGACATTTTCACTCTAGACCAGTGTTTCCTTCTATGGCAAATGAACATCCACACTCTAATCCTGGCATTCTTGGTTCTTCACCTAATCAGCAATTTCACAGTCACCCTGCATCCATGATGCCAATCTGTCAACTCTGCAATTTTGAGGGACATACTGCCCCGTTTTGTGATGCTTCTTCTTATAAGAAACCTAAATGTCATATATGTTGCAGATCTAATCACATTACCTGGTTCTGCTTCTATAATGACAAAGGACCAAACCATATTGGCATGTATCCTACTGCTGCTTATCCTTCTCAGCAGTCCTATCCCACACAATCACCAACTATGCAACATACCTCATATCGAGCCCCTTCACCACATCCCTCATTCTCCTCTGCTCGTTTTCCAGATTCACAGCCTACTATGCAAGCCATGCACACCATGGTCAACTCTGCACAACCAGCATCCAATGCTTCAGGATCCTCTCAAGTATAGCTCACTGATTCTGGTGCCACTAATCACATGACAGCAGATTTGAATAATCTAACATTGGCCTCACCATATCCAACAACAGACACAATTCAAACTGCCAATGGTGAAGGTTTGATAGTATCTCATGTTGGTCAGTCTATCATTAATTCTTCTATGTCTTCAGTCAAGTTGGATTCTGTGCTACTTGTTCCTCAATTAACTCAGAATCTATTATCAGTCAGTCCATCAGCTCTGCCTTGATAATAATTGCTGGCTTATTTTTTATGCATTTTGCTTTTGGATTCAGGACAAAGCCACCAGGAGGATTCTTTACAGAGGCTTGTACAGTAATGGCCTATATCCTATCCATGCTTTTTCACAATCGTCTTCTACTCAACAATCACCAGCTCAGGCCTTTCTTGGCCAACTTGTTCAGTCTAATCTATGGCACCATAGGTTAGGACATCCCACAAATTCTGTTGTCTCTCTCATGCTGAATAAAGCTCATATTCATGTTCCTAAAACTTCTTCCCCTATGATGTGTCATCCCTGTCTTGCAGGGAAAGTTAACAAACTGCCTTTCCCTAAGCATCATCATACATTTGTTTCTCCATTTTCCACTATCCATACTGATTTATGGGGACCTGCACCATGTATCTCAGTGGATGGTTATAGATATTATACTATCTTTGTTGATGAATGTACACGTTATTGCTGGTTATTTCCCTTAGTCAATAAGTCTGATCTGTTTTCTACGTTTGTTGCCTTCCATTCCTATCTTGTTACACAATATTCTGTTACTGTTAAAACTCTGCAGACTGATAGGGGGGAATACACCTGCAATCGTCTGAAACAATTTCTTATTGACAAAGGCATTATCCATCACCTCTCATGTCCACACACCCCTGAACAGAATGGGGTAGCTGAGAGGAAACATAGACATATTATGGAGACCACAATAACTCTATTGCACACTGCCAAATTACCATCTCAATTTTGGTCTTATGCATGTTTAACAGCTACATACCTCATCAACTGTATGCCCACTCCAGTTCTTCTTCACAAGTCTCCTTTTGAGATGTTATTTGGGTCTTCTCCAGCTCTTAATCACCTTAGGATTTTTGGTTGTGCCTGTTTTCCTCTCCTTCGCCCTTATAATCATAGCAAATTGCAGCCAAAAACATCAAATTGTGTGTTTCTTGGATATGGCATCAAGTACAAGGGTTATTTGTGCTATCATGTGCCTACTCTGCGATTGTTTGTTTCAAGACATGTTATATTTGATGAAAAACAATTTCCATATCCTGAATTCTCACATATCCCCTCAACCACAGTTCAGTCCTCACCATCCTATTCCTCCTCCACATGTCCTGTGCTTCTTGTTAATACAGAGAACACAGTTATTCCTTCCTTCCCTGGTTCTCCTTCCTACCATACACCTGCTTTATCTACAGTTTCTCCTAGTCCTCGATCCATTACTGCCTTTAATCCTGACAACTTGCGAGTGGTCCTGTCCATTCCTTATCTAAATTTGCATCCCATGCAAACCAGAAGCAAAAGTGGCATCAATAAACGGAAGGCCTTCTTAGCCAGTCTTCAGGACTCCAATGCAGTTGATCTGTCTTTGATAGAACCAGCTACTTACAAATCTGCTATCAAAGCTCCTGTGTGGTTACAGGCCATGCAAGATGAAATTCATGCCTTACATACTCAAGGCACCTTGAGTCTTGTTCCCTTACCAGCAAAAAGGAACTTGGTGGGATGCAAGTGGATTTTCAAGATTAAACGTCATTCAGATGGATCTATTGCTAGACACAAGGCACGGCTGGTTGCAAAAGGGTTTAGTCAAGAAACTGGCTTGGATTATGGTGACAGCTTTAGTCCTGTGGTGAAACCTGCCATCGTCCGCCTGGTTCTTGCACTTGCTGCTCATTTCAATTGGCCCCTCAGACAATTAGATGTCAAAAATGCATTCCTGCATGGCATCCTTCAAGAAGAAGTTTACATGTCTCAACCCCCTGGCTTTGAAGATGTATTGCATCCTCAACTTGTATGCAAACTGCATAAATCCCTCTATGGCTTAAAACAGGCACCTAGAGCCTGGAATGATCGATGTACTCAGTTTCTGCCTTCCTTGGGTTTTGCCACAACCTATTCTGATTCTTCCTTGTTTGTCAAGCATGTTGGTCCTAATATCGTAGTGCTGCTACTCTATGTGGACGATATTATCATCACAGGCAGTGCATCTGTAGCAATCTTACATGTTATCCAAGCTCTCACTACTGAGTTTGATATCACGGACTTAGGCTCCCTTCATTATTTCTTGGGCATACAGATTACTCACACATCTACTGGTCTGTTCCTGTCCCAATCAAAATACATTGAGGATTTGCTGCTTAAATCTGAGATGGTTGATGCTAAACCATGTGATACTCCATGTCTCCCTTATCATCGCCTACTCAAAGAGGATGGGGAACCATATCCTAATCCTATAGTATATCGAAGCATTGTAGGGGCTCTGCAGTACTTGACATTTACACGTCCTGACATTGTGTTTTCTGTGCATCAAGTTTGCCAATTTATGCAGAATCCGATGGTGTCTCATTTCACTGCTGTGAAACGAATTTTACGTTATCTTAAGGGCACACTGGATGTTGGTATTTCTTATACTAAGGGAGATTTGCAGTTAAAGGCTTTCAGTGATGCTGATTGGGCAGGGGGCCCTAATGACAGACGATCCACGACTGGTTTGGTGATCTTTTTGGGAAACAATCCTATATCATGGTCTTCCAATAAGCAACAAACCGTGTCCAGATCATCCACAGAAGCTGAGTATCGTGCGTTATCTTTTACTCCGGCTGAGGTGGATTGGCTCAAGCAGCTACTAGTTTTCCTGCATATTACCTTACCTCATGTTCCTGTTATGTTTTGTGATAATCTCTCTGCCATTGCTCTATCCTTTATCCTGTTCAACATCAATGGACCAAACACATTGAGGTTGATGTGCATTTTGTTCGTGAACGTGTTTCACAGAAGCAATTGTCAGTCCAATTTGTCTCCTCACGGGAACAGTTTGCAGATATCCTCATGAAAGGGTTGAGTGACCATAATATTAGGTGGTGACTCCCATTCCATTTTATACTGATAAGAGACAAGAATTCCTTGTCTCCTCTATTTTCCAGACACACACACATTGAGTGTGGAGGACGATCACCGCGACGCCGCACACGTGCGACAATGTTGTTTTGTTTTCGATAATTTTTTTATAAACTATTGTTAATAACGGAAAGTTAGCCATATAGTTTCTTACTACCTAATATAAAGTGTAAGGCATGAAAGTAAAGAGAAATGCTGATATAAAGGTTAAAAACCAGACAATCATTATCTTTTTTCACCTTTAGCATGCCTCTCTTTTTTCCCCTTTACAATCATGATATATTTTTTTTTTCATCCTTCTACTATCATTGTTAACATTTCTTTCTGTTTCTTAAAAATGTCTAGCTCTCATCCATGTTTAATTTCATTCCCCTTCGCATGAACATGAAGTAGGATGTTGGCTATGGAACCAGAAAAGAATGCATGTATTTGCTTTGAGACTCGCCGAAATCCTAATAGAGAAAGATGAGTCATTGAATAAAGTCAGCATAACAAAGGAAGGACTGGGTGGGAGAGAATATAGAAAGGGAGAAAACCAGTCCTCTGAATTCACTCGCAAAGGAAAAGATACAGTAGAAATCCAACTTCATTATACAACAGAAACTTCTGAAACGAACTCATCATTGAAGGAGAAGATCCCGTTGTTTATTGCAACCAAAAATGGAAAAGAAGAAATTGTGTTGGAGATAATGAAAAAATATCCTGATGCTACGAACTCATCATTAACTAGGAAGGAGCATATCCCATTGTTTATTGCAACTATGAATGGAATAGAAGAGATTGTGTGGGAGATAATAAATCAATATCCCCACGCTGTTGAGCATCTCAATGAGGAGGGGCAGAGCATTTTGGATGTGGCCGTCAAGCATCGCCAGAAAAACATCTTCAGTCTTGTGAAGCATCAGAAAATACCATTGGCTAGACTGCATCGAGTTGTTGATAAGAAGGGCAACACATTGTTGCACCATGTTGCAGATATGGAGCATTACAGAGGAGGAACCAAGCCTGGGCCTGCACTTAAACTTCAGGAGGAGTTGCAATGGTTTGAGGTGAGACCTTTTCATCGCTTTGTCTTTACCTCCTGATAAAAATTATTCATGGACTTGGTACAGGATTATCCGTATAGTATATTGGAGTACCAAACCTATAAAAACATTTGTTTCAATCAAATTACCCAATCCAGTTAAGGTCATAGAAAAACCGTTAAACTGAAAAAAATCGATTTTAATGCTAACGAAACGTAGACATGTCAACTAATTAAGACATATCAGGCTGATCTAGTTCTCCTTGTCACCCGAACCAATTACTTAAATATTATTAAAAATTATACGCAATTAAATAATACGTTGTTTTATTTACAAACTCCATTTATATAACAATCATATTTATCTCCCGATTACTCCAGCAAGTGCAAAAGGTAATTCCTTCTCATTATGTCACGCTTCGGAACGAAGAATGCAAGACTGCAAAGGAGCTCTTCGAAGAGAGTCACAAGGACCAACTGAAAAATGCACAAAAATGGATCAAGGAAACGACTCAGTCTTGTTCCACAGTAGCTGCACTTGTTGCTACTGTTGTCTTTGCTGCTGCCTATACTGTGCCCGGAGGTTCTGATAAGAATGGCACGCCCAACTTCATCGACTCTCCCTATTTTCTGGTTTTCACTGTCTCGGATGTTCTTTCCTTAGCAAGCTCCTTGACTTCGCTTGTGGTATTTCTGTCTTTGTTGACCTCTCCATTTGAGCTACAAGAATTTCACTTCTCTCTTCCTCGGAAACTTCTTGTTGGCTTCACCTTCCTCTTCTTTGCTGTGATAACGACCATGCTATCTTTTGGGGCCACAATCTTGATACTCATTCAGTCAGAGAGAAAGTTGACAACATTACTCCTTTCCATTGCTGCATTCCTTCCAGTCTTAGTATTTGCAATAATGCAATTCCGTCTGTACGTCTCATTTATGGTCTCTACATACAACATTCTCAGGATAACCGGGAAAGCTCTGCCACCGTTTCTTGCCCCTTGCCTACCACGGGAGAAGAAGCTCCGTCGAGTTGATTAATATGGGAGATTTAACTGGCATAGAGGTTATTCCATTTTCTTGATGGTTTGAACCTCTACCATAGATCATTATATATTGTGTTTTATTGCATGTATGGTGTTGTGATTCAGTTTCGTGATATTTATGTGGTTGGGCTGTTTTCAATGACGGCCTTGAAGCCAGTATGTATTATATATAGTTTGTCACAGGTTGGTATTTGAATGGTATGATTACAGGCCTTCAAGCTTGCTTCAATCAGTTACATGGTAATAAAATTGGATGTAAATTATAAATGTTTAATGTGTGGTCGTTCTGGATTATAAATATTTAATGTGTGTATGAATTAGAATTAGAATTTTTTCGTGTTTTGTGAACATTCACCAGCTCACAATCTTTCCTTTAGACCAATAAGCAAAACTAGCCGCCAGCTGCCTTTTCTTCTTTCCTTTAGACCAGCACCAACCCGTAATAACCCAAACCGGCAACCCTCTTCATCATCTTCCCCTAACTCGCAAGCATCGTGAGACCCACTCTCACTGATACAAAGCTTCATCCCTCTCTTTAGACCAAAATAATCAACCCACCTCCCACTTCTACACCTCCAGTAACACCATCACCAACAACCCCACCCTCCAAGTCACCACCAAAAGCCTTTACCTCAGCCAGCCATAACAACCATTACACACCACTATTTCACTTCACTTCCTCCATTCTTCCACGCCTCTCTCTCTCTTCAATCCACCCCAAAAGGAAAAACTAAAAAATACAATACAAGAATCTAGGGAGATCAGGGCTGAAAGTGAGCCAGCTCTCATAATTAAGGAGCTTGGGTAAGTTTTGGGAACCAGCTAAATGTCAAAGAAGCGAGATCACTGTTGCAATGTTGCAGAGACCATGGTGTCAGTTTCTTTGATAACGCAGAGGCTTATGCTAATGGAAGAGCCGAAGAAATCATGGGTCAAGCAATCTGTGTTTAGTAAGATCTTTTGGGGAGGTCCTGGTCCTAGTGATAAAGGCTTGTCTAGGAAACATATTCTTGAGGGTACTAAGGTTTCTCTTAAGAGATTGGATATGGACTCTGTTGATGTCATCTCTGGTCATCGCCCACTCCTATTGAAGAGACAGTGAGGGCAATGAATCACGTGATTGATAAAGGGTGGGCATTTTACTGGGGGACTAGTGAAGGTGAGCTCAACAAATCACTGAAACTTGGGGCATTGCGGAGAAGTCGGACTTGGTGGGACCAATTGATGGTGGCGTACGGTACCCACGCGGCGCCATTATTTCAGCACTTTCAGAATTTTTGAGCATTATTCCTTGGTTTTCAATAATTTTTCTAGATTAATTTATGAATTTCAGAAGGTTTATTTTATAAATTATAAATGTTTAATGTGTGCGTGTTTGAATTAGAATTAGAATTTTTAGTGTTTTGTGGTGGTGAAGGATGCAAATGTAAAGATGACAGAATTATATAAAAGTAAAGCAGAAAAGTAAAGAGAAGTCGAGAGAATTTCTGATAAGTGAAGAGAGAAAAATCAATTATATTCTTTTGTTAATGAATTCTTTCACACTGTTATAGACCTTTATATCAAGCTATAGTTAGAAAACGTGAACAAACTTCTAACCTTAATGCTAACATACCTTCTTAACAACATTTTAACCACTTGATTTTTTAATCTCTTGACATGTGGCAAGACTAGATCTTTGATATCCTTACACCTTTGCACTCTTCAGTTTGGTTAAAAGATGCTCCCCCCCAAGGTTCTATTGTTTCTTTGGTTGCTTCTTCAAGATAAAGTATGCACTCATGATTTTTTTTTTCAGCGTGATTTGCTTTAACTTCAGCAAGCTCGATGTTTGTTCTATAAAAGAAGTATTGAAACTTGAAAGTTATGGTTGAAATTTCTATCTTGGTTGGGTATTAGTGGCTGCTTCCCAAAAATTGTTGATGATATGTGTTACGGATGGTCTACAATGGTGCAAGGCAAATTTCGGAAACATTCATGGCAACTTTTCTTTACTTGTATTGTTTGGAGTCTGTGGCTTCATCAGAATGATGTAATCTTTAATGATGCCACTCCAGATCTTCAGGGTTGCTTCTACTTGATTCTTCACAGGCTTTCCTTATGGTTGAAGATTGATAGAAACACTTTTTCTTACACCGGAATGAATCTAGGGATCAGCTCTGATGGGATCAAATTCTGGAATAACAGAATAACTCACAGCTGACTTTTACCATTTTTTCCTTTGTTTGGTCTCTGTTCCCTTTCTTTCGTTGCAGCAGCCGTTCTTTTATGGCTTCTTTTGTTCTTCTTTCTGTTGTTGCCTTTTTTCGACTTCTTTGGCTATCTTCCCAAAAATTAATAAAATCTCGACAACGAAGAAGTAGTCGAGATTTTAGATAATAGTCGAGATTTTATTAACTTTTGGCTAATAAGAAGATAGCCGAAGAAGTAGAAAAAAAGTCAACAACAGAAAGAAGAAAAAAAGGAAGCCATAAAAGTACGGCTGCTGCAACGAAGAAAAGGGAACAGAGACCAGACAAAGGAAAAAATGGAAAAGATAATTGGTTTTGATGATGTAAACTGCAAATAATATCAATTATTGGAATCGGTAGCACCTCTGAAACACTTCTAGTGGATGCCATGGTTTCGGTAAGGAAAAGGTTGTTAAAATCATAATTTTAACATGCATGGAAAATATAAAACAAACTTTAATCGTAAAAAAAAATTGTAAAATCATAAATTTTTTAAAAATTATGCTATTTATTTTATTTTAATTTAATTTTTATTGATAAAATAGTTATTTGTTCATTGTATGTACTTAGGATTAAGGTTGGAAGTTTTTAAAATTATATTAATTTCAACTGTAATGAATTTTTTCTTTTCACCTATAAATATCAGTATAGTTGAACCATGTACACAATATATCTTCATGTAAATTGGAATGATTCTCTTTATAAGGTATAAATAAAAAAAATAGAGTTATTTTAAAAAAATTATATATCCAATTCAAACCTCGATGAAAACTATTATGTTTTGCTCCTTATTCTACCTTCCTGTGATTATAAATAACTGACTTTTTAAATAAATAAATAACACAATTAAATCAATGCACGTATCATGTTCTAACTTGATTTTAATCCTCTATTTTGATTAAATTTTTAAAAATACAAAAAATACCAGATTTTATAGTTATTGTTATATTCAATTAATCTAATTAAGTAGTACTTTTAAAATTTAAAAAACAAATAGTAAAACAGTTTATTTTAGATATAATATATATAATAATTGTTATATTTTCTACCGTACAACTGATCTCTTATCTAAAAATTTTAAAAAATTCGGTAGAGTTTTATATCTACCATGAAGCTAGAAAACAACTCCTTTCACTATTTTATACTTTATATATATATATATATATATTTGTCTTGATATCCAATGCCACATGTCAAAGAACCATCTCAACCCAATAGGTTGGACTGTTAGGTGAGGTTTCTGAATATTATTTATATTATTTTCTAACACATCCCCTCAAGTGAAAGCCCTTTGGGCTTAAAACTTGCACAGACTCACATTACCTTATGCTTAATTTTTATTAAATAAATGGGGGGTGGTGAGATTTGAACTCGTGACCGTTTGGTCATCAAGGCTCTGATACCATGTCAAAGAACCATCTCAACCCAATAGCTTAAGCTGTTAGGTGAGGTTCCAGGATATGATTTATATTATTCTCTAACACCACACATCAAGTAATTACCAACCCATACTTATTTTACTTCTTTAAGTAATCAAGATTGAGCACAATAAATTTTTGTATAGACATAGAACTGATGGATAAATATAACAATATTTTTTTGCAATCAAAGGCCAATAATCGATCTACACCTGTAATAACAATTGCAATTTTACTTTCTGCGGGTAAAATTATCAAATTGGTGGTGAAATAACAATTTTATGTGATTTCATCCAATTTTAACAATTTTATCCGATTTTATTCGATTTTATCTATTTTCGAGTTTTATGAACAATTTAGTATATAAAGTCTACATCGACTCATAAAATCATGAGTCAAATTATGATTTTAACAGTGATGCCATTATATAGATAAGTTAGATTCTCTGATACTATAATAGACACAGCATATATAATAGATGATGGCAGGAGGCAATTGCCCTTAAATGTTCCAGCCGGCTAAAATATACATTTACTGACACGTAAAAACAATGTTACAATGAGTTTATCTTAATATATTTTGTGACCGTACATTTGGACTAATATAAATTAATGTCGACATAACTTAATACATGAGAAAACTAACTAAGGCAGCCGTCAAGTGGGCTGAATGGACCTGCCGTTGTTAGCCTCTCCAACTTGTCTCTTTTACAAGGACAAGGACTTGACAAATAGTTGATGCTCCCCAATATGTCACTTTTACAAAGACGTTTTATTCTATCAACTTTATTTTATTCTTATAAAAGTAATAAATAAGAATTCAACTTTATTATATATTCTTATAATAGTTCCATTCTATATCACAAACAAGCAAAACACAGATACTAATTTACATTTATTTTTAACGAGGAATAGTTCTTTAAAAGATTGTATATAAAGGGTTCTCTAACGGCTTAATTAAGAAAAACTGCAAGCTAAGTTGTTTCTCTGAAAACAAGTTTTCTTGTTGACATTGATTTTACCAAGAGCTAGCTATAGCAGCATTCCAATCATTTCCATTACTAAAAGGTATGTAAGTGCATGATATACTTACAGTTATCTTTAAGTGTTTTCTTCCGAATCTTAGGATTTCACGTAACAGTTTAATTAGCTTTGAGTTGAGATTGGTCATTAACAATAGTTACTTGCATAATTTCAGGCAGAGAGTAATTATGGGTTCTGAGGCAATACTGAAGGAACCTTATAGAGCAGCCATGAAAGGAAAATGGGATCGCATGATTCACTACTATAAGAAACATTCCGAATATTTGCTATCTCCACTTACGGCCTCTAAGGAGACTGCACTTCATATAGCTGTGTGCAGCAAACAAGAGCAACCACTTAAAGATTTACTTGAAATCATGAAGGAAAACGAATTACCTTTACCTGAGACAGAATTTCTCAAGAAAACAAACAAATTTGACAATACGGTTCTTCACGAAGCAACCATCTATGGCAATAATAAGGCTGTAAAACTCTTGGTAGAACGTTGTCCCGAGCTGCTTTCGGTTCCAAATAAGTTCGGTGAAACCCCATTGTTTACAGCTGCCGGATTTGCAGAGACAGAAATAGTGAAGTTTTTAATCAGATCCAAACGAGGACAATGCGTGGATGATGATGGCCTCCTATTACCAATTCACCGCCAGAGAACGGTAGATAACCTGTCCATCCTAAGCGCTGCTATCATAGGGCAAAACTTTGGTAACAATTTCTCTCTATATTGAATTTTCAAATTTAAAACTATGCATATATAAGATATTGTATAATTTTTGTCTTCCTAATTTCATGAATGCAGAAACAGCTTTACTGTTGCTAGATCTGGATCAATCGCTCGCCAGCTTGAAGGACAGAAATCAAATATCTACTCTTCAACTTCTAGCCGAAATGCCAGCTGCTTTTGAGAGTGAATTTCCCATGGGCGTATTTGAACGACTCATCTACTATTGTATGCCTACTCCAACCACATTATTAAATCTTACAATATTGCCTATATATTGTTGTTTGAATACCATGGACATACACATACACATATATGTATATAATTTGAACTCTAAATTATGTTGCAGGCCTTCCTCTGCTCGTTTACCTAATGTAAATTAGGCTATTATCTTTGTAGCTTTTTTCTTAATAAAACTTTTGATTATTATAAAAAAAAAATAATGTTGCAGGCCTTCCTGTTCCACGTCACCGCGAGGTAAAATCAAAGGAAAAAAGTCGGAGCCGTGCAGGGAAGGGGGTGGGAGATCTTGAGAGCGGTCTGGGGAGGAATTCAGGAGATCTGGGGAGTGTCTCGAAGAGGAATCAAAGAGGCGGCATACTCAAATATTTAAAGGTCCCTAAAGGTATTGGACACAAATGTGGCTCACTTTTATAGATGCATTTCTTCTTTTAATTAT
>Ga0325411_1002150_pt1 | contig 22166 bp, 6 predicted proteins | sample PopdelMetagenome_13_FD_206181 | JGI IMG/M metagenome (GOLD analysis project Ga0325411, IMG submission 206181) | Populus deltoides microbial communities from Bellville, Georgia, United States - Xylem-PdIQD-R4 | ecosystem: Host-associated > Plants > Phyllosphere > Stem > Wood/Secondary xylem... | reverse complement strand
TCAGTTTTTTTTTTTTATTAGACATACATACATATATATATATATATATATATATATATATATATATATATATATATAAATCAAACATTAAAACATAATATAGCAGCATGAACTAACAAAATGATAATGGTACGTGGCAGAGTATTTTAGTTTTAAATTATGAATTATCAACATTTTGTGCTACAGATCAAGAATGGTATAGTATACATACCCTTCAAGTGTGTCAAATGTAAGTCCAACGGTGTACTTTGCCTCTTCGAGAGCATATGTAAACCTTTGCAGCTCTTCGCCTGGACAAAGCCCATTATCCTTGACATGGAGCTGAGACGGTTTGACATCACAGAATATAGGTATAACTCTTTTCTTTGTCTCCATTAATAAAGCCAGTTCATGGAGACAAAAGTACGACTCACAATAACGGGGAGAAAATACAGCAACCCCAACCTTACATTCATGGATAGCTCTGTCAATGTTGTCAAATAGTTTGTCACCAGGTCTCATGTTCTTGCTGTCCAAAAATGGATGGAGCCTGAGTCTAGAAAGATGATCAAAGAGCAACCCAGAAATGGTCCTCTTCGTATCGATGCATCGATGATTAATGAACACATCACAGGGTGGTCTTTTAAGGGATTGGATTTGGTTATGGTGGTTCAAGATTTTACGACATAAGTTCTTGGCTGCTGATGCTGAACGCTGCTGCATGGCTTGATGAAGAAGCTAAGAAAAAAAAAATGATAATTTGTGTACAATAACAGTATTAAGAACTCGATTGTTTTGTATTATTTTTTTATTTTCTACATGTCCTTGCTCTGCCGGTGGGAATCATATTTATAGGTTACAGCGTGAAAGGATAGAAAGACTGAATTTCATTTTTGTTTGATTTCAAGGCATAGAATTCCAAAATATGACCGACTACTCATGAGAAAATACCTGGTATTTGTTGAGGCAAGACACAGCAAAAAGGAAGTAAAAATATTTGAATTATTCGACTCTCTTGTCTTCCTGAAAAGTAAAACCTTCAAACACGTTTATTTTATTTTATTTTATTTTATTTATTTAAGATCGCTGACATGGTCACTCTTATAATGGGTTGTGAATTCATATTTTTCTGTTTCCCTTTTTTGGAACGATTATCTATAAAAGGGTGAATTTCTTCTGGCCCCATCACAGTACATCTTTGTTTTGGTCCCCGATCATGAAACTTTTTTTTTTTTTTTAATTTTTAATTGCTTGGATCTCCGTTACTTTGATGTAATTCTCATCAACATATATTCCCAAACTTCGGCTGTTCTTCAATTTCTATTTGTTTTGGTGATTTAAAATTGAAGTATAATATTTTCTGATTAATAATTTAATGACTTTTACCGTTTAGTAAAGAGCGGCTGTTCTTCCTATTTCTTTTCACCTGCCTTCATATTCTAATTGTTCAGAAGAGTTTATACTTCGCAGTCTTGTTGAACGTCATATCATGATGATAATTACTTATAATAAGTTTCTATACCGTAAATATATATATTTTATGGTATGCAGCGTGACACACAGAAGTCTTCATTTTTTAAAACGAAGAAATACAGTAAAGTATCGTGGAACACAAAATCCAAATGGTCAAGGAATGTAGTTTTTTTTTTCACGTAGAGCAGGGTGTACGTATACATTTCCATTAATAAATATTGCAGAAATTAGATTTTCAAAAAAGTAATTGATCCGTGCATATATAATTTGTTCCAGGAACGATAATGCCCTAGCTAATCGCTCAGGAGGTCATTCACCATATGCACAGGTCAAGGAATGAAATTGGTATATATTTTGGTAGCAAAGACCAATCCCTTGTGGCATGAATTACGGGTATTGTGCACAGTGTATTTTGTAGAAGAAGAACCAGGTTCCTTCCCCTCCTCCTTCGTTTATGAACCGAAGAAAAGTAATCAGTTGATCAAGAAGTACTGTATTATTTGGCATGGAAGCCGATTTTAGTTAATTGTCCTCCAAGCTTTTGTATGAATGCTTGGCTCGTGGAATTGACAGCGTGTGGGTTATGATGGCGACTAATTGCCTTCCCAGCCAGAGGACTACAAAATTAATGAATTTACACTTCATATTTGAGGGCCAATAATTGAGAATTAATTACTATTACAACTTGATTATCAAATTAAAACAAGAATATTAAAACTTTGTGGGCTCCTCAAACTCCTTAAGTGTTCATTAATTTCTATGAATTTAAAGGTTTGTAGTGGTCTCATGCATGGCCTGTCAAAGATGAGTAACCAACAAGGAATTGCACGAATTTTAGCAATTATATTAAGACTATTAATTATTTGCATGTATATATATCACGATTTTCTATTTTATTTAATTTCTTCCTTAGGTTTAATGACATAAGCACACGTGAGACATATATAGATATCCCGGTGATGATTTCAATTTAAATAATTAGATATATATGATTTGGTCGGTTGTAAAGTAGGAGTCAAGCAGTCCATGATCAAGCTATTTTTTTCATGATTATCTAACCATTTTTTCTTTTTCTTTTTTCTAAAATTAAAACCAATAAAAAGTATGGCATGTGTCCCTCCTTTAGTTAAAAAGTTAAAATTAATAATAATAAAAAGTAATTTGATCGTAGATAAAAGGACACCTAATATGTAATGGACCGAACCACATACACTTAATTGTCTAAATTAAAATGATATAAGTGTCTTTACTTAAAATAAATAACACAAGAGCAATTGATGTAATTAAACCTATTAATTATTTAGTTATTACTTATTAATGTTAATAATACATTTTATGATAGAGTTGAATGATTTACAAGATAATATGAGGAGTTTGATTTTTATTTTTTATAGTAATAGTTTTAGTGACCTAATATATAATAATTCTCATTAATTATTAGGACTTGGATCATAGATAGATGCTCAAGCCAATGCAAAATTATCAAGTGAGTGTGGTTATCTTAAATTATATAGGCACCTTTTCATATAAATTATATATATGGGATCTATAAAGTAATTGAAGAAAAATCACTTGATAGTCAAAGAACCATTTCAACCTTAGGTTGAGATGGTTCTTTGACATGACATCAGAGCCTTAATGACCAAGTGGTCACGAGTTCGAATCTCATCATCTTCATTAATTTGATAAAAATCAAGTGCAAGGTAATGTGGACCTGTGCAAGTTTCAAGCTCAAAGGGCTTTCACTTGAGGGGGTATGTTAGAGAATAATATAAATCATATCTTGTGACCTCACCTAAAAGCTTAAGCTTTTGGGTTGAAATGGTTTTTTGACAAATAGTTAGTTAATAATAAGTAAAATGACGTATGAGTAGAAAATCACATAATGGTTTTGATGAAGTTGTGAAAAAACCTTAAATAGAAATTAAGTTTTTTTTTTTTTGGCTGTGTATTAGGTTTGTGGAGTAATGGTATGGGTTTTGCTGAAAAACGAATACCTTATTGAGATAAGGCACCCTCTAATGTTAAGTAAGTAATCATGGGAAGAGAAAGTAATATACAAGAAGATAAAAAACAAAAACAAAAAAACAAATTGTAGAGCACTTGTATCTAGGTGTGATGGTCTGGAAAATTATATGGCATAACCTGATCCGACTATGACTTTGTATGGTTGTAAATGCTTCGGCTTTGTATGGCTAGACTGGCTTTATGCGGCCAAGTACGAATTTGGACTTGTATTTGTATTGTGTACCTAGAACTTGTTGGGATTAGCTTAGTTTAGCTTTGTATGTCCATGGACAAGGATGAACTTGTATGTTGCTAGCTTTGTGTATAGCTTTGGCTTGCTTTTTTATGGTTGTCCATGCTCGGGAGTTGTTACACTGTGAATGTATGTATTTATGTACCCAAACCTTGAACTTACTTCATAGAGAAAAAGACAGATCATTTGTGAAGACATTAGTGTTGTGGAGTTGGCAATCCATTGCAAAAACACATAATTGTCAGTGTTATTCAATTCTTTTTATGGAGAAAAAACTATTAGCTAGCCATAGTGGTGTGTTGTGCACAAGTCTTTAAGGTGTGTGCCATGTTTGATTGAGATATTAGCTAGCCATCCATTAAAAGCAAGCATAAAAGGCATGCCAAGTAGTGTTACAATTGGCGTTAAAAGAGTTGTGTGAGCAAGAAAATTATGTGTTGTACAGTCTTGGAAAATATATATAAAAAAATGTATCTAGGAGTATAAGGGCCAGGATTGGACAACCCGAGGTGAAGATATCTAGGTTGCGTGCTAGTGCCAAAAGGATTAAAATAATCTATTCTTGGGTTGCCTTGGAAGGCACCTAGGCCAGCCCAACATTGCCTAGCTCAAACATCAAATGCCTTCAATGCCCTAGTGCTTGGGCGAGCCTAGGCACAATGTCACACGTGGGTGCGACAATGTTATGGCTGAACTTGCTAAAAAATATTGTGTGTGCCTTCAAGAGAGGCGTGTTATTAGGAAGGAAAAAGATTTTAGGTTTAATTATAAAATTATAATTTTAGGTTTTAGGTTTGAGGTTTAATAAAGAATCAAAAGTAGAAGGACCGAATTAAAAACATTACATATACAAATTAGAATTGAAAATTTAAGTTGAAAACAAAAAAAAACTTTAACAAAAAGGAACAGAACAAAGATAAAAACTAAAAGAACTGAATCTGAAACACAAACAATAATAAGGACTGAAGTTGATTTTCTAGGGTAAGAGAGAGAAATGAAGTAGAAACATAAGAGAACCACTGGTGACAAACCGATCATTTTAGATGCTACATGCTACCAATAAAGAAAGAGGACATGGAGAAGAATCAAATGAAACAACAAAAGCTTATTTTTCATCACAAGGAGATATTACACCCGTCATTCAAAGTACATAATGTCTTCCAAGTGCTGGCTCATGCAAGGAACCAAACATATATTGGATTTTGATGTGTTAGATTTTGCCTTTCTAATTTAATGAGAAGCATTTTGACGAGTTGGATTTATTATGAGTACACCCACGTAATTTTGTAAGTGTAAAGCTCATAATGATTGGTCTCTCATACAATAATTTGGCAAGTGAGGGAGAAGGTTAGGAAGAGAGAGGCTTGGGGGAGCATAAGTTAATTGATGGAGGCACAAAGCTTCTTTTTCTTTTTCTTTTTTCCCCCCTCCTGGGCCAGCATGCCCTATTTGTAATTGGGCCTATACTAAAGGTTGACCTCTCTCTCTCTCTCTCTCTCTCTCTCTCTCTCTCTCTCTTTTTCTGGGTTTTTTTTTCCTTCAAGAATATCAATAATTTGCCTCTGGTGTACAAGTTGTTGCAAGAATATCCATTTTCCTTGCCTTCTATGAAACAATTAATTATTTACTTGCATTATACTATTAAAGGTTGGATTAATTTTAAAAAAAGTTAATAAAAATATTTAGGCATTATTAATGTATTTTCAAGAAAGAAAAAAAATAAAATGTGCATATATTAATCTAATATGATTGATTAATTTGACAGTTCAAAGACAATCTGAACAACTAGAAAAAAATAGTTTCAATATTGAGATGACAACACATTGAATCGACCCAGATAAACATAGTTAAAGATGTAAAATCTGTGAATCAGGTCATGAGACCATGATAATCTCATAAAAAACAAATTAAAGAATATATTAAAATCCAATTCTTAAACAAAACAATGTTGAAGAATGAAATTGAAAAAAAATCAATTAAAAAAAGAAAAGAGCTGAGTTAACTCGGGTTAATCCACCAAACCTGAATTATGAGACCTGAATAATCCAATAGAAAGCAAATTAAAATAAATTATGAAGCTCAATTCCCAATCAATTTAACATTGAAGGATGAAATTGAAAAAAAAATCAATTAAAAAACAACAAAAAAAAAGACCTGAGTCAACCCAGTTTAACCCCCCATACCCTTGACTTGGATCATGAGACTCAGATAATCTCGTAGAAAGCAAATCGAAACAAATTATGAAACTTAATTCTCAATCAACCCAAATGGTAAAAGATAAAATTGAAAAAACAATCAATTACAGAAAAGGATAAAAAAAACCTGAGTCGACTGGGTTAACCCGCAAAACTTGTAATTCAAGTTATGAAATTATGCTAACCGTACAAAAAAAAATTACAAAGCTTAAACCCTAATAAATTTAATATTAAATGATAAAATTATAAAAAAAATTATTCTAATGAATAATATTTTATGAGAACGTAACAATGATTTCTCCTTCTCAATTAGCTCTCCTTATTGTTTTTCTATACAATAATAATAATAATTAGGTCAACCTAACATCATATATCATTTAGATAATATTAAAGATGTTCAATTGAGGTTCTCAATTAATTAGTCCCATGTGCTTAGGTATCAATCCTACTTGGGACACTGAATTGCTATAATTAATTGTTGTTGGAAATTGAATATACACCGGGAATGCAAGGCTTTCCCAGCTTGCTTGATTAATTCTATATATAATTGATTTTTATTTTCACCATAGAAAATGTTGTAGCTTCTACCATTCGAAAAACAATGTTTTCTTAATTAATTTGATGAGTTCCTTTGTCCGTTGAGTAATAAAATCAATTACTTTTTTTGGGAAGGTTCTTCTCATTTAACAAGAAAAAAACTCTGCAAAAGATAATTTGGTACAAAAGTTGGCTAACCCCTCCCTCCCTCCCTCCCTCCCTCATGTGGTCTATTTCCAGCTAGCTGTCTCATGGTTGGTTTCGAGAATATCATTGTCGGTAAGAAGTCTCCCTTTTTTTCTCCACCATTTCACGTGGGACTGGAGGGAGACCTCTCACCTCTCCTCGCCATCTCTATCCTAACCTATCCTATGCTAGTTTAATTTGTTAGGTTTGGAATTTATTTTTTAATAATTATAAATTTAAATTCTGCTAGAACTATTAGAGATTTATATAATCATTAACTTTAAAATTTATAAAACTAGTTGAGATATACATAAACTAACCCGAACACCTATATTATTAATAATAATAATAAAAAAAAAACTTGATGAATGCGGCTATTGAATTTGTAAATGAAACTCTCTCTTGAATCCAAATCAAGGTATAATCAAGGTATAAGTAGTGAGTTGTAAATAACAAATTAAACATGTAAGACGTAATTAATGTTTATGAGTATAATAACGGTTAATTTTTAAAGTATTTTTCATTTTAAAATACATTAAAACAATGCTTTTTTATTTTAAAAAAATTATTTTTGACATCATTACATTAAAATAATCTGAAAATATAAAAAATATATTAATTTAAAATAAAATAAAAATAATTTTTTTCAAAAAATACTTCTAATATACAATACTAAATACACCCTAGCGTTTATGAGTTGAGTGAAGTCATGGAATGATGCAGCTTGATTGCAAGTAACAGGAGGGTGCAAGAATGAGTCATAGGAGACGTGGCTACTTTCTAATCCATTTAATGTTTGTTATTTATTTTTCTATTATTTTAATTAATTTGTTTACGGGCGTGGCCTTCATTTTAGCATTGAATTTTTGGGTGGTTAGACTTTATGCCTGTTTATTAATAATATCTAAATAGTGGGGGTATTATTCCCCACGTCTAAATCATTATGCATTACAATAATAATTCACGGTACTTTTTTTTTTTAAAATTGCTTTTTTTTTCCAACTTTGCTTTTTTTTTAAAAAATTATATTTGTTGATTTTACTTTTTAAATATTGAGTTGGTTAAAAATTTTGTTTTGAAATTTTTTTCTTTAAAATATTGTGGATTGTTACAGTGTTTTTCCACATAGTTTTTCTATTTTATTTTTAAAAAATTATATTTGTTGATTTTTTTTATATTGAACTGATTGAGAATTTAGTTTTGTAATTTTTTTCTTTCAAACATTGTTGATTGCTACAGTGTTTCTCCGCATGGTTTTTTATTTTTTATTTTTTTATGATTTTCTCTGAAATTATCTTTTTTATTTTATTTTTTAATATTGAGCTAGTTAAAAATTACAGTTATAATATATGAGGAAAGCACTATCACTTTCCTTGCAAATTACTGTGGATTGTTACAGTGTTTTTTCTCATATAGTTTTTTCCTGTTTTGTTATGTTTTTCTCTAAAATTGTCTTTGTCAATTTTATTTTTTAAATATTAAGTTGGTTAAGAATTGCAATTACAAGTAAATACAAGTTTTTCATCACAAAACACTATGGATTGATATAGTTTTTCCTCACATAGTTTTTTTTCAGTTTCTTTTGTGTTTTCTTTTTTTGTAATATTTTTTTTAAAATTATCTTCATCAATTTTATTTTTTTTAATATTGAGTTGGTTAGAATTTAACTTTGTAATAAAACTTAATCATGTGGGGAAAGCACTGTAGCTTTCCTCACAAAACATTGTTGAAAATTGCAATTACAAGTCATTACAAATAAGGTTAAATCATGTGGGGAAGTACTGTACCTTTCATCACAAAATACTATGAATTGCTATAGTGTTTCCAACATGATTTTTCCCTTTTTTGTGTTTTTTTAATATTTTTTTCTAAAATTGTCTCTGTCGATTTGATTTTTTTATGTATTTAGCTGATTAAAAATTTAGCTTTATAATTTTTTTCTTTAAAACACTGTGAATTATTGTAGTGTTTTCCCATATGATTTTTTTATTATTTTTCCAAAATTATCTTTATCCAATTTTTTTAATATTAAGTTGGTTAAGAATTATAATTATAATTACAATAAAGCTAAATCATATGGGGAAAACGTTGACTATGGATTGCTACGGTATTTCTCTAAATGGTTTTTATTTTATTTTATTAGGGAAAGCACTGTAGTTTTCCTCACAAAATATTATCAATTGCTACAACGTTTTTCCTCATAAGTTTTTTTCCTTCCAAAATTATCTTTATTGGTTTTTTTTTAATATTAAGTTGGTAGAGAATTTAGCTTTGTAATTTTTTTTGCTTTTATTAACAAAAAAGCTAAATGATGTGGCGAAAACACTGTATCTTTCCTCCCAAAACACTGTGAATTGCTACAGATCATTTTGTTCAGTCTCTAAGTTTTGATCACCAATACAATTTTTTTTTCCATCATGAAATATTGGCTCCATCATACCTTTAGTTTCTATTAATTATCTAGCGCTGGTTCATAATTATAACACTATTAAATATATTTGTTTTATAAACCCGCGGCAGCGCGCGGGCATGCATCTCGTAATATATAGTTATGATAAACAGCATATGAAACATTTTATCCAATTATATTGTTAGTACAATTCTTCCTTGTAGAAAATACAAACTTTCTGCTATTTTTAACTAGCTTTGATAAGGAGTTCATTAAACTCTAAACAATACAATAACCCCAAATCATAACTTTAAATTCATTAAAAAAAAATACCCTTAAACACTAACCCTAAGAACAAATACCAATCACTAACCCTAAAACACAAACCTTAACTAACATTAAACCAAACCCTATACCTTATAAACTAATTCTAAATCAACAATATTTAGGGTTAGTTAAGGTTTGTTTTTAGAGCTAATGATTGATGTTAATGTTTAGTGTTTATTTTTCAGATTAAGAGTTATGATTTGGGGTTAGTTTAGGGTTATATTTTTTTTGTCAAATTATTATTCATATTCATAATTTTTGGTCAAAATCATTGTTCTCAATCACAATTTTAATAAAGTTTTTATTTCCAATAATATTTCTATTAAAACTATGTTAGTTTCTAAATATTTTTTTTATCTATATTAATTTGTGTAAACATTTGGCACATTTGGCAAACTCTATTAGAAAGGTGGAACACCTAAATTTTCTTATATTTAAGAGAGTGATTACGGTTATTTTTCAAAGTATTTTTTACTCGGAAATACATTAAAATAATATATTTTTTTATTTTTAAAGAATTATTTTTAACACTAACACATTAAAATAATTAAAAAACACTAAAAAACACTAAAAATATTTTTAAAATATAAAAATAAATCCGTTATAAAATAAATACCTCCTGCAGCTCATGATATCTAATTATCGAAAATCCAACTAACGTTTCCAGGGCACAAATTGTACTACTCCGGCTGTGTAATATTTTTTTATAGTAATTGAAAAATATAAAGGATAAATCATTCGATCTATCAAAATTCCTTAAATAGCACAATCATACCAAAATAAGACGTTGAATTTCTAGTTATTGGACTTTTCGATTCTTGAACCTTATAATTCGAGATTTTTTTTTAAATAATTATGGATGTTTTTATATTAACTTGTATATAAAAAACTTCTTTTTTAAGATCTAAAAAATGCACTGCTCACATTATCCTAAATACTTATTTTAAAATTCAAATTAATAAAATAAAAAATAGGTATAAGAAGGATTTAATAACAATAAATATACCTACTTAATCAGCCAAAACAAAAAACTAAAAAGATTTATTTTGTGCATTGTGATTATCATTTAGTGCACGGGACCTTGACAATCCAACATGAAATAACTTTATTGGGATAAATACCAAAATTCAAAAAAAAAAAATCATCCCAAAAACTCCATTAAAATATTTTTGTATTTATCTAATCCAAAAATAATTTCTTCATAAAAAAACCCACATATCTAACTCTCACTTCATATATTTAACTCATTTAGGTTTTAAGGCATGGAAATTTTTATTTCGGGCTTGCAAATACAAAATATTTAATGGATTTATGTATATTATATTTTTACCCCTACAAAACTATATCTCTATAATATATAATATGTTTACGATTACACTTTATATATAGACACACACATATACATGCATGCTTGATACCATAAATTTATTTTTTCTTTAAATTAATCATAATGCAAAGATGTATATACATTTATTTATGTAATTTAATTTAAATATTATAAGTATGATATCGAATATAAAAATTGTATAACAATTTCTATCCAAATCACTAAAACATGTATCTATAAAACTCCAAACTAGAGTTTTTATAATAAAAAAACTCAAATAGATTAATGGTGTTAGGTGATAGTTAGATTTTGGGTTTTTGGTATAAAAAATTTATTTTTGGGTTTTATGGATACAATAATATTTCAATAGGTTCTTTAAATAGAAAAATATTTTATAAGGGGATTTTAATAATTATCTCATTTTTTTTGGTAAAAAATTGAGTAAAGCAAACCTCAACCATCAAAATAAAAATAAAAAAAAGTAAAATTGAAGAGATCATAAGATTATCATAATTCAAACATGAATAACATGTTGATGATACCTTGCTTCAACTCCAAATCTTATGGAAAATGATGATAATTACCACCGCATTACATTTGTTAAACTCAACATGAAGTAGATTTAACTCAAGGTTTATTTATTTATTTTAAAAAAAATTAAAACAACTTTGAATTTTATTTATTTATTTTTGTTTTAAATTAATTTTTTGTGTATTCTTATATTATTTTTGATATATATTATTTTGATATGATAATATCAAAAATAAAATTTATTTTAATATATTTTTAAATAAAAAATACTTTAAAAAACAACAATTATCATCACTAAACAAATCTAAATTTTCATGAAATTCTGAATTAATTTATTCTTTTAGCACCTAACACTGTTTAATCCGGTGGCCGGGCTAGGTTAATAATAGTGGTCTGGTCTGGATGCCCATTATTTGCGGGTTCTTCCCTCCATAGTCAGCCGAAAGATACTCTCTCCTCCAATCACTTTTGCATGTGCGAAGCGTCGTCATGTCTGGCTGTCACTCTCTTACATGATCATGTCCAGTTCAGCTTCACCTAAGCTAAGCATATTCAAAGTGCTATAGGCACGTTCAAGTTTCAACAACATGACTACCTCTGTTCCTTTGCACTTACATTTCACAAATATTATACCAAGATTTGATTCAAAGAAAGCAACCTCTCTACCCTAACACCATTCTTTCTTTTGATCCAAGACGACCATGCATTCTTTTTGACTTTTCTCAATGGATTCTTCAACTCTTCTTGACTATGCTCTCTTTCAACTCACCCCAACTCGAACCAGGTACAATATCAACTTCACTCTTTACTTTCACTCTCTTTTAACTCTCAATTCACTTAAAGTTGTTGTCTTTGAGACTAAAAATCTTCTTTTTTCATATATTGTTGTTTTTGTGCGTGAAGGTGTGATCTGGTTCTCTTCTGTGGAGGCAAGAATGAGAAACTGGCTTCTGGGTTATTTGAACCATTCATTTTACACCTTAAATTGATTAAAGATCAGATTTCCAAAGTTGGGTACTCCATCAAACTTTGCCCACCAACCAAAAATGCTCCGTGGTTCACCAAAGGTACTTTTGAGAGGTAATGAATCCGAGACTTAGCTCTCTTTTTTTCTTATTGGGAAATTTAGACATTGGGCTTTAATTCCATTGAGTAATTTTATTGAGTTATTGAATATCATGGATTTGTTTTTGAATTTGAAAAAGGGGTGAAATTTAGTTGATTTTGTCGTAATTGTTGCAAATTATTGTTTCCATGTATGTAAATAGTGTGAATGGTTGTAGATTGTTCATTGAATAAATGGAACTGGAATTTTGATTTCTACTCAAATAGATAATTAATCTTGAATTGTGCTCAAAGTTTTTAAATTTACTGCAATTTACAATGGGTTCTATGCCATAAAAATGGCAAAATCCTAATCTCCTGTTGATTTGCTGAGCAAATAAATTGCCTTGTCAAATTGGTTTGGTCTCTGTCATTTCTTGGCCGTGTTAAAAGTTAAAACATACTATAATTTGCTGTTGGCATTGAATTTAGCATATGTAATTATGCGTAAACTACGTAATGTCTGTGTAAATTTGGAACTTTACCGGTATTAAACCCTGGGTGTTATCACAGAGCTGAGGAGTTCAACCGCTATTTTGTTTTTCTGTTTCTGCAGGGATGCCTGAAAAGATAATTCATCTCTTCTTTTGTGCAGATTTGTTCGTTTTGTTAGTACACCAGCTGTACTTGAGAGATTTGTCAGCCTAGAAAGAGACATCTTGCAGATTGAGGAGAGTGCAGTTCATTCCAATGAATTATCAAACACAAATGTAGCTGGACAACTGGAGGAAGGTATTATCATCAGGACTTAAATCATTATTGGCAATAGTTTCAACCCGTGTTGGAATTGGTTACTTTAATCAATTGTGTAATATGTACCACTTCAAAAAACTGCAACTTTGTGTACTGAATAGCTCTGTTTTACCAGGGAGTGGACTGGCTGCCAATACTATCACAAGGAAGTCAAGTGATTCCTCTAAGGTAGATCACATTTCCATGGATTTTGTTGATTAGTTGTGATGCTTAGCTAGAAAATCATATCAATTCTTTGAATGTCTTCACTGGTATTTGTTCCCAGCTAAAAGATGAACTTGAGAAAAGTGAGCACGCTTCAATGGAAGGAAATTCCAAGTAATCCTTCTTAGTTTTCTTAGCAAACTTGGTGTGTATGTGTGTGTTGTCTTTCCATCAGCGTCATTCATCAATCATTTGTTGTGATATCTAGGATTCAGTTTCAACTGCTTCTGGAAGCACGGAAAACATTGCTTCGCAAAGAGCAAGCTATGGCTTATGCACGTGGCCTTGTTGTTGGATTTGAAGTGGACAGCATAAATGATCTCATCTCCTTCGCAGATGCTTTTGGAGCTTCACGGTTAAGGTATGAACTGGGCCAAATTATAACTGTCATTCATTGTTTTGGGAACACTTTTCTGACCAGAAAACTAAGAAAAAAAAAGCCAAAACCCTTTTCTGACCAGAAGACTATGAAAATAAAATGCCAAAACCCTTTTTCTAGTATCTGTGTTTTTGTTATAAGTAGTCAATTTTCACCCTGTGTTTCTTATTTGCTTAATTTAAATACAAAAAACCAGCCAAGATTTGAATTGTAAACATGAACCACTTTTATTGGTTGAATTCTGTTGGCTGTAAATATGTGTTTACATGAAGAGAAAAGAACATTATCAGAGTTATTTGAACTTTGGGATGCCTGCTGAAGTGGCGATTTCTTCCTTGGTTTTTGCCAAATATCGAATTCCACTGGAGTTTTAAATTCCATTACAGTTTCGTCTGATGCCAATCAGGCAGCCTTGAAATCTACTGGTGTTTATATGCAGGGAAGCATGCAACAATTTCAAGGAATTATGTAAGAAAAAGCATGGGGATGGTCTCTGGATGGAGGAATTAGCAGCAATGGAGGCATGCCCTCCATCAGAGCTGTCATTTTTGGGAACATCAGGAATTGTACTTGCAAATGAAATTAGTTCCCTTAATCAGAATGTCATGCTAAATTTGACAAACAATGGGGTATCTACTGGTGATTTTATGCCCAATGGATCTACAGATGCATCAAGATCTGATTCAACTGCAGACAGCAGAAAGGGTATTGTATATTCTTTCCTTGCTCACCCTCTCTTTATTGTGCATTGCGTCGAAGGAGCATCTATGTTGGTTTATTTATGGTTAGATTACTAGATTAGAACCAGGGCTACATTCAATTTGTCACACATTAGTGTTGTTTTCAATCTTCTTGTTTTCCCTCCTGTTACTCGCAGAGTGAATTTTTCACAAACCTGAGGTCCTGCACATTTTTTGGCAAAAAATATAAAGCAATTTCTAGCCTTTTGTCAGACTGTGTTTGGTAATGTGTTTACACTACATTTTAAAGTGTTTTTCGAAGCACATTTGGAGTGAAAAAGCATTGATGCCTTTTCAGGTGCTTTTGGATGGTTTTGATAGGCTGATGCTGAAAATATCAAAAAGCACCTGAAAAGCATCAAATTGGTGTTTTTTTTTCAGTCAAAACACACTTTTGCTAAAGCACCTGCAACACATTACCAAACGCATACTGAATATGGTAAAATCAGTAGTGCTCGTTGTATGGTTAATGCACTTCATGTATGATTTAGCAAGCACAACCAATGACCCCTATTTTGATGCCCAAGCAACAGAAAATGAGTTCAATTATTACTTGCTAATTGTAATTTTTTTTAGGAACTTTAATCTTAGAATTATATTGTCCAGATTAACATGATCTGATTTCTTCTTCCTCCTTTTGTTTTGTTGCTGTTTCTGATGAATTAACACGATTGGATTCTTGCTTGTGCAAAAGGCAAAATGTCTCCATATTCCTTTCGGATGAGCAATTTAGTGTTTTCTGATGTCAAATACATTAAAATGCAGATGGTAGCGTGGGAACATCTGACCAGATAGCATCATCTAGTGCCAAAGTTCAAGTACCAATGCAGTGGCCAAACCAGATACCTCCATACATGTACAATTTCCAAGGCCCTATTCCTCAGTTTCCTCCGTATCAAGGATATCCTTTCCCTACCATGCAGCCTATCCCTCCTAATTATCCAAGAAATATGCAGTGGCCTTCTAGCATGAAAGAATTTAGTCAAAGAAAAAAGGATAAGTCCCTGAACAAAAAGGGATATAAACATTCAGGAGAAGACAGACAAACAGACTCCAGTGACTCTGAAGGAAGGAGTGATTCAGATTCCCATATAGATCAGGACAAAAAGAACTCCTCTATAGATGTTCCATACAGGAAAAAACACAGGAAGAAGTCCACTAAGACCGTTGTCATCAGAAATATTAACTACATCACCCCCAAGAGAAGAAATGAAGGAAGTGATAGTTTTTCTGATGAAACTTCTTCAGATGAGGATGAGTACATTGATGAAGATACCATCAAAAAGAAGGTAGATGATGCAGTTGGATCGTTGGGAAAATTGTGCAAGTCAAATTCAAGTACACAGAAAAGAAAAGGCTCAAACAAGAGCAACCACAAGTCAAATGGATCAAGTGATGCTCCTGACCAAGATTTTGACGATGGCCCTGTTTCAAATGCATCCAGGGGAGGAAGGACTAGTGAGAACTGGGATGCTTTCCAGAGCCTTCTGATGAAAGATGATGACACAGTTAATGGGGTAGAAAAATTGCAGCCAGTGGATGTTCAGGAAGAGCATTTCATAGTCAAAAGCTCTGGAGATGGAACTTCATTAAGAAGCAATCGTGCTATGGACTTGGGACCAGAGAAATTACTGAACAGAAGGATGGTGACAGGTGATTCTTTTGTTGTGACTCCGAGGGATGGGGAATACGAGGATAGAGTTAGGCTGGAAGATACAGAAAATGCAGAGAGTTTTCGACCAATCATGAAGAGAAGGGACTTGACAGATGAGGATTTGGTAATTTCACAAAGATTAGAAGATTCAGGAAGTGGCCTCAGGGGTATCTTGTCTGGTTCCACTGAGCCATCCATAATCAAGCCTGGTAAAGGAGATGATTGGTTTGTTATCAATCACTCAGGGAAACCAGAAAACCAGGATACACCCAATTACATGCTATCACTAGAGGGTGATTCTTCAAATGCCAAGTCAAGTAGAAGAGATGTACTTGTTGACGATTCTTTCATGATTCATGCTCGATCTTCTGTGGATGATTTATATGGTTCTCAATGGAAAACTGACATAAGCATGGCTACGGATCTAACTTTATCTTCCCAGGCAGAAAATGGCATTACAGAACATAATCATGAAGTTATGGATGGCTATGAACCGAATGACCTCTGTGTGGTCCTTGAACGAGATTCTGGATTTGAATCTACAAGGGATTCCTGGGTTACAGACCAGGGAATTGACATATCATTCATGGAAGCTCATAGGAGCTCAAATGCTGAATCTGGTGATCAAACTGAGAAGAAGCTTCCTTCAAACGGTGACAAGACCACTGTCAAGAAAAATGGAATTAATGGGAGAAAAGTTCCAGAAGTGAGGACTAAAATCGTGCAAGGATCCCCCAGTAAGAACAGAACTGAGATGATGTCTAAAAGCAAGAAATCATCAGTTGTTAGTAGGCCCACAGTTCAGAAGAGCAAGCAAGAGAAGGTATTTATTAAGTTGCTTATTCAAGTTGTTTTTCATTATGTTTCCCCAACTTTTCAACTTCTTACGAAACATGCTTGTGAACAGGAAGAAGAGATTAGGAAGAAAATGGAAGAGTTAGCAATTCAACGCCTAAAAAGAATTGCTGAAAGAACTGCAGCAGCTGGTGGTGCTCCGGCGGCAACCAAGAGGGCATCATTGGAGAGCAAATCAGTCAAAGGTTCATCCAAGTCTGACAAAAATAAAATCATTCCTAGACCTGAGAGACGAACAAGATAGGTTACCATCAAAATCAGGCAGCTTAAGAAAGAAAGCTCAGAAGGTGAATGTTTAGATCCTCAGTTGCTGATCTCAATGAGTTGCCTGTTCCTTTTGATTGAGTTGGATGGGCAGACAGTATGCTGCTATCTACAACAAATGGTACTAATACACTTGCCATAAAGTGCCTTAATCAACTTCAACAGATACCCTTCCAAGCTCTCAAAATTTTCCTTTGTATGCAAATTTCTCTACGGGTTGCTTATATAGTTATAAGATTTCATAAAATGAGCCATGATGTATATAGTTCTCATGAGCTATTCTTGAGACTTCGCCTCCACAAATTCTTTCACATTATTGTGCATGAAAATAATCTCCAGCTTGTTTCTTGGATTTCACGGGTATGTAATTTGTTTCTTGCTCTGTAAAACTACATTATTGGGAAATAGGTTTCTTCTGTAGCAATTCTATTTCTGCAACACTTGTGTTTAATTCGTTGCAAATTGTATCCAGTTTCATTCAATCCAAGTTCAAGGCTTGCTGCGCGTTTGGGAGGACTAAGAAACAACACGAAAATGGGATGAATTGTTGGGAGGATTATATGAGTCACAAATACTCCAATTTACTTTGAAAATCTCATGTACAAATACATTATGTCACTTCTGATTGAGATTCTTCATGTTTCTCATCCTAAAAGTGATAGTAAAAGTGACAGGCAAAATGAAAGAAATGAGCCCACCAGCAATCCTGCCTGTACTAAGAACTTCATTACTGACATGACATCTGCAGACACTATCCAGTATTGATAGTAACAAATTGCCAGAACTGTTGTTACCAAAATTGCAGGAATTGCTGCTGTTACTATTGCAGGAAGGCAGGCAACATGGACATTATACACAGGCATGACCTCTCTATTTTTATTGTTTTTTAGATGTTAATTTATCAATTTAGTTTAGAAGTGTCAATACAACCTTGCTATCGTGGTTTGAGGATATAAATTCAATCCAGTGATCTCTAAATTAAGGTGCCAGCTTGTAGTAATTTCTTCCTCCTGTAGACAGTGAATGAAATTACAATGAAATAAAATATTTTTCATTCTGAAATGGATTAAAATAATATTTTTTTAAATAATATTTTTGATATAAATACATAAAAAATCTGAAAATATTAAAAAAATTAAAAATTAAATTTTTCATAAAACACAATTCACCAATATCTCTAAAAAAGTAATTATAATTTGACTGTTTTACTTGACTGCATACAAAGCCAATACTTGGTCATAGCTCATACTCTCTCTCTCTCTCTCTCTCTCTCTCTCTCTCTCTCTCTCTCTCTCTCTCTCTCTCTCACACAAACACTTGTATGACTAAACAAACTTTGTTGACACTTATGTAGAATGTTGACGTTTGATGTTTTTTTCTTTTAATTAATTTGAGTGGGATGCCTTAAATTTATCTAAACTAATCCGGCCATAAGTTATTTGGAAGATTAATTAAATTTAAACGAGTTCATCGACCTCCAATGGAACAACATGGAGGCTGGCACACGCTTTTGATTTTCAACTGCTAAGGGGCCAAAATCAAATCTAGTATTATATTAGGAATATGATATTAAACGGGTATAGTTGAACTGATCAGATTTTAATTTTTTTTTATAAAGATTACTAATTTGAGTCTCACAAACTTCAGGGTCATTGGAAACTTATATGGTTATTAACTTCAAGGTCCATAAAATTAGTTGAAGTACACACAAGTTAGTCTAGATATCCATGTTAATAAAAAAAATATATATGATATTGGTATAGAAAATCCAAATTCTAATTAATATTACATGGGATACTGTAAAATGTATGAACCCCATGGTCATACGAGAAATATATACCTAGCTGGGGAGCAAAATTTTATGCGATCATCAATGAAATAAGTTTTAGAATTTTCTGTTGGGGGTGCATGCATGCCTATGGACGTAGCTTATAAGCTCCAAAGAGCTCTCCAATTTATTTATTTTTCAAAAATAGTAATTAAAATACCACAATTATTTTGAAGAAAATCAAAGATGGAATTGCATATTAAAGCATCCGAGGAAGAGACTCTTGCTACTTAATAACTTGAGTGAAAGAAAGAAAAGAAAAGGCTCAAAATCAAGCAATGCCCTATAGTTAATTATCTTAGATCTAACATTGTTGATTAAATAAATAGAAAATTTAGAATGTTTCAAGAAATACAAGGGGGATTTAAGTAAATTAAGTTTTCTTTTTTCTTTTCTCTATTTCCAGTAAAAACAATCTTAGTTGGCAAGGTCCAAAATTAGCCCTATCATAGTTAGCCATGGTAGCAGAGCCCCATGATCATGAAAACTGATCACGACAGTGACCTAAAAGAGTGGCACACACAATTTAGGAGAGGAAGCCTACGTTATGAATACAAAGGCCAGCAACTCATCCATTTCTCCTTGGATTTCTCTTTGAGAAAAGTTTCAGAGAGATCATTTTCATTTTTTTTATCCCATCCGGAACCTTCATGGGCTGCACGTTAATGTTTCATGTTTTCACTCTCTTTGTACCTTGAATATTTCTTCTGTGTTTACACGCCAGGAATTTAATTAAAATATTCCCTTAGTCAATTTCTTGATTATTAATATGATTCTTGAGACGTTTTGCCCAAGTTAATTCAGGGGCTGGCAGAAAAGCTATGTCTACTGGTATCTTCTGTCGCATTAAGCCCTTGCTTTTTGGAGGCAGGACTTCTAGATTTGAGGTATAAAATTTTTTCCAGTTTTTCTTTCTTATGTTTTTCACTTGCAATCTCGATAATATCCTAGTAATTATGATTCATACTGTAGGGAAAAATATTTGTTCCAAAGTGAGAGAATGCTTTAGGCACAGGCTAATACCATGAGTTCTCCACTAAATTTTATGTTCATGGCTAATACCATGAGTTCTCCACTAAATTTTATGTTCATCTTGTCAACTATATTCTGCGTAGTCATATGTGTTTTCATGCCAGGAAGGTTTATGTTCCTCTGACAGCCATTTCATGGCACTTCCCTGCTCCTTGACTAAGTCCTATCATTTTTTTTCTTTCCTATAGACTTGCTAATGTTAGCTTTGGTTTCTCTTTCCTCGAATTCATCTAAATTTCCAGAATTGAAATAGTTTTTGTATTAGAACCTTAATAATCTAGCATCAAGAGTTTGAATCTCATAGCCTTTATTCCATCTAATTAAATTAATAAAATCAAGCATGGGATATATGATACTGTGGAATTCTTAATGTTTTTCGCTCGTGTCAACTTGATTTTAATGTATGATAAATTAGGAACATCTGGTAACAGCATTGGCTTATCAATGTTGACAGAAACAAGAGTACTATTGCAGGTAGTGAAAAGAGCTCACTTGGTCAAGGATAAGAAGAAGGAATCAGAAGAACCGAAGATGGAACGTTCACGTTCACGTGGATCTTCAGGCAACTTCATTTTGATGATGGAGCTTAGGAAGAAAATCATTACCTTCAGAGACATCATTGACCTACCACCTTTTGATGCTTCTCTGAGCATAAACGAGGTACCATAGCACAAAATCGTCTGTTCAATGAAGTTAGAACACGAGACCATGCCTTGAATCTCTGAACATTTATCTGTGTTGCAGCTGGTGATTGGAACAATGATAGATCTGCACAATTTTTACCCTGAAATCATACCCAGTGGTCAACTGTATGAAATTAAGGGATCATCTATCGATAAGGTTTTCTATTTAGTTCCATCATGACCGCTCCATGGCAGTTGTTGGATGCAATTCTTTTAAGATTTCGAAGCTGATCATCTAAATGCATGCTCAAACAGGTTCTGAAATATTTTTGTGAGGCTTTGAGATCAATTGGGGATTCATGGATGATGAATCAAGAGTGGATGGACAAAGCTACATACAACATGTACAATAACAGTGATCAAAGGATCAGTTCGGAACAAGCAGGTATGATACAACTTTTCCAGAATTTTGTCAGCAGTATATTTTCATCCACGTTTTCGGATCTTGTAAGGAAAAAAAATGGAACAAGTTGATTGAAAGAATTTTGGAAAGAGTGCATTGTACTGAAGAGCTTGGTTTTTTCCATTTAATATCTCCTTGAACAACTAGTCTGAAGTTTCATGATTGAAGGTGATTACTTCTCTATCTTTCTTTTTTTTTCTGAATTTTTAGTTGAAATTGCTTCGGCAACACTCACCTGCATGATTAAGATAGCAAGAGAAATGTTTGATGTGATGGATGAATATGAGCCAAATAAAGACATGCAACGATCCAACGCCTTCAGCAAAATCTTGATGGAATCCTCTTCAGACAACAACAGCTATAGCCCATGTTGTGCTTCTCCAGAGACTCCTACATCAGTGCTTCCCGAGTTTACGGGTTCTCCTGCTTCTGGAGAATTTTCAAATTTTTATAGTTCTTCTCCTCTTCTCAGATCTCTGAGAGTTCAAGCACTTGAAAAATTGAACCCCATGGACATAAAACGTCTCTCATTCCACATGCCTTCAAACCTGGAAATTCTAGACGGCAGCAGTTTGAAACGAAAGGACAGAGTGGATGATGAAACAATGACAGAAGTGGAAGCAAAGCGCAAGCCATTGTTCGAAAGGAGCAATTCAGAAGAAAGCAGCAATTGTGAGGAACTGATGTTTGAAATAGAAGCAAGCAGTAAATGTGATGTGAAAGCTGCTGACCTTGAGGATCACAGCGATTACTGCCTCAAACGTGGAATGCCACAGATTGCAGCAGCTGAGACCACTCCAGTGATAGCTGAAGCCATAACGCCACCAGCTGCACTGTCAGTCAATGCATCACCAGTTCCACCAGCACAGCCTCACATATCCTCACCCATGATGGTAGACGTTGTGGCCACACCATCACTACCATCTCCTCCACCAATGAAACTGCAACCAGATGTAGCAACCACACAGCCACCACCTCCAACTCCACCTCCACCACCACCATTCGTGCTGCAGCCAGCAACTTTTACAAGGGCTAGCGTACCACTTCCACCACCACCACCACC
>Ga0325411_1002149_pt1 | contig 22171 bp, 8 predicted proteins | sample PopdelMetagenome_13_FD_206181 | JGI IMG/M metagenome (GOLD analysis project Ga0325411, IMG submission 206181) | Populus deltoides microbial communities from Bellville, Georgia, United States - Xylem-PdIQD-R4 | ecosystem: Host-associated > Plants > Phyllosphere > Stem > Wood/Secondary xylem... | reverse complement strand
TCTCGATATTATGTCTCTTTTATTGATGATCATACTCGTTATTGTTGGGTTTATTTAATGAAACATCGTTCTGAATTCTTTGAGATATATGCAGCTTTTCGAGCTCTTATCAAAACTCAACATTCTATTGTGATCAAATGCTTTAGGTGTGATTTGGGTGGGGATTACACCTCTAATAAATTTTATCAAATGCTTGCCTTAGATGGAACCATCCACCAAACTTCATATACAGGCACTCTTGAGCAAAATGGTGTTGCTGAAAGAAAACATAGGCACATTGTCGAAACTGCTCGTTCTCTCTTGTTGTTTACTTTTGTTCCTAGTGAGTTTTGGGGAGAAGTTGTTCTTACTGCTGTAAGTTTGATTAATACAATTCTATCTTCTCATAGTTCGGGTTTATCTCCTTTTGAAAAGTTATATGGGTATGTTCCTGATTATTCCTCATTTAGAGTCTTTGGTTATACTTGTTTCATTCTTCGTCCTCATATAGAATGCAGTAAGCTATCCTCTCGATCCGCTATTTTTGTCTTTCTAGGTTATGGTGAAGGTAAAAAGGGATTTCATTGTTTTGATCCAATAACTCAGAAACTTTATGTGTCTATTCATGTTGTCTTCCTTGAGCATATACCTTTCTTTTGTATTCCATCCACTACTCATAGCCTGATAAAATCTGATCTTATTCGTATATATCCTTTTTCTGAGGATTCTGGTAATGATACCTCTCTCTATGTTCGATCAATTTGTACTCATAACTCTGCGGGTACTGGTTATGATACCTCACTCTGCGGAAACTTGGGATCTGGTTCCTCTACCTCCTAGTAAGAGTGTTGTTAGTTGTCGTTGGGTGTATAAGATCAAGACTAATTCTGATGGGTTTATTGAGCGATACAAAGCTAGGCTGGTTGCAAAAGGATACTCTCAATAGTATGGTATGGACTATGAGGAGACATTTGCCCCGGTTACAAAAATAACTACTATTTGTACTCTTATTGTCGTAGCTTCGATTCGTCAATGGTATATTTCTCAGCTTGATGTTAAAAATACCTTCTTGAATGGAGATCTTCAAGAAGAAGTTTATATGGCACCCCCTCCTGGTATTTCACATGACTCTGGATATGTTTGTAAACTTAAGAAAGCATTATATGGTCTCAAACAAGCACCCCGTGCTTGGTTTGAGAAATTCTCTATTGTGATCTCGTCTCTTAGCTTTGTTTCTAACAGTCATGATTCTACTCTTTTTATTAAGTGCACTGATACAGGTCGTATCATTTTGTCTTTATATGTTGATGACATGATTATTACTGGTGATGATATTGACGGTATTTCAGTTTTGAAGACAGAGTTGGCTAGATGATTTGAAATGAAGGATTTGGGTTATCTTCGATATTTACTAGGTATTGAGGTAGCATATTCACCTAGAGGTTACCTTCTTTCTCAGTCAAAATATGTTGCAGATATTCTTGAGCGGGCTAGACTTACTGATAACAAGACTGTAGATACTCCTATTGAGGTTAACGTAAGATACTCTTCTTTTGATGGTTTACCTTTGATAGATCCTACTTTATACCGCACTATTGTTGGGAGTTTGGTATATCTCATCATTACTCTCCAGATATTGCATATGTTGTTCATGTTGTTAGTCAGTTTATTGCTTCTCCTACTACTGTTCATTGGGCAGCTGTTCTTCGTATTTTGCAATATCTTCGGGGTACAGTTTTTCAGAGTCTTTTACTTTCATCCACCTCTTCCTTGGAGTTGCGTGCATACTCTGATGCTGATCATAATAGTGATCTTACAAATCGCAAGTCTGTTACCGGGTTCTGTATCTTTTTAGGTGATTCTCTTATTTCTTGGAAGAGCAAGAAACAATTTATTGTTTCACAATCATCCACCGAAGCAGAATATCGTGCCATGACATCTACTACCAAAGAGATTGTTTGGTTACGTTGGTTACTTGCTGATATGAGAATTTTCTTTTCTCATCCTACTCCTATGTATTGTGACAACCAGAGTTTTATTCAAATTGCTCATAACTCGGTTATTCATGAGCGCACTAAGCACATTGAGATCGATTGTCATCTTACTCGTCATCATCTCAAACATGGCACCATTGCTTTGCCTTTTATTCCTTCTTCCTTGCAGATTGCAGATTTCTTTACCAAGACACATTCCATCTCTCGTTTTCGTTTTCTGGTTGGCAAACTCTCGATGCTTATAGTTGCTGCATCGTGAGTTTGAGGGGAGATGTTAAATAATATTTATGTAGTTTTATTTATTAAGGGTAGAATAGTACTTTCAGTTTAACCTATATATACTTTATTTGTATTTAGGTTAAGACTATGCATTTATAATATATAGATTATTCAGAATTATAGCCTCCTTTTTGTATTTGATCTCAATTATTTTAACACTGATGAGGTAAACATAAGTACTTACTATGAACATTGACTAGCCTGATACAGCAAATACATACCGGATTAGTCTCTCAGAAAACTGACTAATCTGCTTCGACTTGTGCTTCCGAAGAGCGCTAACAATGATCCCTATTTCTGTAACCTGAAAGGATACAAATGTATGAGAAATGCACAAACTCTAGTTCCAAAGAAAATAAATTCAAGGTGAGTTTACAACAACTTGTATTATATTATCTGCAGAGTGCATGATCTATATACTAGCAGAGCCATTACAGAAAGAAATTGAAGCTATTATTACATGCAAATGATTTATAAATGAGTTGAAAACACACATTGTGATGCGAAGCACAGTCACGTTCTTGACTTCCACGACGAAAACAAGCATTTCGACCAGCAATCTAATTTTTTTTCTGGCACTAATTCAAGCAATACTAAGAACATCAGTCGGATCTAGTTCAGCATTCAAAGTCTCTCTAAGTACGATTATTGATAAATTTAGTTCCCTTGTGTCTTTTATACATGAATAAAGTTGTGATCAAGAAAATCCAAGGTGCTGCATAGATCCTTCCCCATGGAAACAGCATGTGGAGCAATAAATTTAGACTTTTTCATCAGTGCAATTAAAGGAAACCGACAGTATTGCCTTTTTGAAGCACTTTAGAAGAGCATTGAGAATGGAAATACCTGCCAACATACTCATGTTGAATTAAACCATGTACAGCATAGCAAATGTTTCGTAACTATGACTTAAATGCTTCATTTGCATGCAATGAATGATTGCACTGCCAAAGATTCAAACATATTCTGTAATAACGTGCAAGATAAATAGGCCGAAAACACTTTTCTCAAGATTCAAACCGGCAGAATCTCAACAGAAAGATCCATCAATTGTAGCCTCCTCAGTGATTCGAACAGTCCTGCCTCTGACAGCGTCAAATCAGAACAGATCGATCAGAACTATAAAGCTCTCCTGTTTTGCCTTCTCAGGCCGGGTTAGCTCATTGTGGCCATGGCCACAACGCAGGGAAAGCAAAGGATTAGTAGACAGTCTCAACAACTCGCCCCTTCTGAGTTTGAACTCTTCAGGGTGATCTTTTGCTGCTACTGTGATGGCATTGTTGATAACCTGAAATATACTTCCTGTTGCACCCTTAAGAAACTCTCTCCACTGATTTATCCCCTCACAGTTCATTGTCTGAATCTCAAATCTCACAAGACAAGACTTCAAACAACAAGATTTTGAATTCCTAAGGATTTCTGATTGAAAACACAAAATCAGTTCTTCTTATCAGAATTCCTAGCTTTAAGCACTTGTGTTTTGTATGCCCTTTAAACTTATTAGAGTCTTGGCACCAGTCAATTACCTGGTTGTTGCTGTTTTTTTTGCTTATTATGGCAAATAACTTGTACCAGGTAAGTGAGGTTTCTATTTGTCAAACAAGAAGAAAACCTGTAGTGGGAAATTTTCTTTTTTGCTCGTGAAGTGAATATCCTTCCTTAAGTACTAATAGAACTTAGATTGTCTGACTATGTCATTACAAATATCATAAAACAAAAGGCCTTTACTAGGAAATGATTTCTTTCCACAGCAAGCATCACCACTCATGCATGCTAAAAGCCTAAAATTATCACCTCTAAAATTCAAATGCAACTCCATTTTTTTTGCTTTTCTGTTTCTCATTTGCAGTAAGAAATTTGATTAAGAACTGTGTTTGCATATTCTAGCATGGTTTTTTGCATTAATGTGGCTAAAACTCACAAAATTTAGTGAGGACCGCATATAGTTTAGGGCAGAGCAGAACTCATTGCAAAGGTATAAAACCTTGGATATTTTCTCACAAGCAAGCTAAAGCTATTAAAGTTAGCCTTTGAGATTCATAGTTCCTCCACCTTTTTACCTTGAATTCAACCAACACTTGCCTTTTACAATCTGAGCCTATTCAATCATCATAAAAAACCCTTTTCAAAACTATTCTAAGTTATGATCAAATTACTCTCATATTTACCAACCACAAGATAGAACGAGTTTGGCTGTCAACTAATTTTCAACTACTGCACCAGAGGTCCACATGGTTGGACCAAAAATTTATGCCCTTGTGCAATTCCAAGCTTGTGACTAAAATTTAATTATAATCTGACTAGAAAAACCGAGTTTTTATTTATTTTATATAATATTCATAATATTTTTTTAAGATATATTGAACAATAATACCAATTAATAGTTTAATAGTAATATTTTTGTTAGAAATAAAAAGGTAATAATAATAATAATATTATTATTAGTTACTTAGATGTCAAGGATAGAAAGAACTACTCCCATTTTTTTTATTGAATTAGATAAAAATTTGTTTTTTTTTAAAATAGAAATCGGTATGTATGTTCAAATTATTATCCTTATTAATAATGTCACAAAACTCAAAATGTTTATGTCACATGTTATTTGTTTTATGGATAATGCTTAATCAAGATATCCATGTAAACAATTTTCTTTTTCTTGGTTCAGGAAGCACTAAATTAATGGTAAAAACGTAAGCACTATTAAAAGTAGTTCCAATAAGGGGATTTTAAGATCCTCTGATAATAAAATCAATAATTTTATTTAAAAAACAATAAATAACTAAAAGAATCTTAAATTACAAAAACAAGTGACGTTTGTTTTTGTATTTTAGGATGATTAATGTTCTGGAATATATGCAAGCTATTGAGAAATAGAAAAGGTTCTGAACCTTTACCTAAATGGTTCATTAGGTATTTATATCCCCCGAACCTTGTTATTTTTAGGGAAGCAAAGAACTGAAAAGCTATTTGCTTTAGGTGGCATTAATAAAGAACAAATATATCTTACATTTCATTATTGAGATGGTAAGTGTGGTAGGCCTCTTAAGAGACCTTTTATATATCTATAAGTGTAGGGAGATCATTACCTTTTATATGAATAATTCATGTAATTGTTCTAGAGGTAGGATTCCTTAGTCCTAGATTCTCAAGACTTGAGATGTAACTAAATCTAGAAAAAATAACATGACAGTTTATTCAACTCATAAGACTTTTAGTTTAGATGATTGTCTGGGATATGACATATTGCCTTGAGTTCGCCTGATTGTTGAACCTAAATATTTTGGGTTTGACATTTTGCCTAGCCCATGTTTCCTTAGGTTTAACTGACAGCTAAACCTAAGTTTATTAGTTCTGGCATCTCGTTAGGCCCAATTTTTATTGGGTTTAACGGTTGGATGAACCCTAGCATGTTGAGTCTAGTGTCTCGCTAGGCTTATGTTTCCCTGAGTTCAGCAGATTATTGAACCCAAATTTATTGGGTTTGGCATCCCGTCAGACCTAAGTTTTATTAGGTTCGGTGGATGGTTGAACTCAAATAAGTTAGGTATGATATCTTTTCAGGCCCATGTTTCTTTTAGTTCAGCTTACGGCTGAATCCAAGTTTATCGAGTTTGACATATCACCAAACTCAAGTTATATCGAGTTCGATTGATTGTCGAACCCAAGTGTTTTAAGTCTAGTATAATGCTAGACCTATGTCATGTTGGATTCAGTTAATTATAGAACCTAAAAGTAGTGGGCCTAACATTTCATCAGACCCATATTGCTTTGGGGTTCAACAATGAATTGAACCCAAGTACATTAGATCTGGTACGCAACCAGACCTATGCCTTGTTTATTTCAAGGAAACCAAATTCCAGGAATTCATTTTTCTCATTTTTCAATGTTTGGCAACCATCTGAAAACTTGGTCAAAGGAAAATTAATTCCAGTCAACAAAAAAAAACTTATTTTACCCGCAGGAAAGTGTTTTCCTTTCCTTGTCAAAAGGGAAACACTTTCCTATCTTTACTGATAAAACACATCTAAACCCCTCTCTGCATCTCTGTCCAAAAACAATTGAAAAGCAAGAAGATTTGAGAATCACACTCTTCATTTCATGTATTTTTTCCCTCAAATTTCTCTATTATTTTTCTATATTATTTCCTTTATGTTTTTATCTTCTTCGTATTTTTTAGATCTGCAAGAATTATAGCTAAAAATCCTTGATCTTGTTTGTCTGTTCCGAAAAACACTATATATTTTCTCTGTTTAATTTATCTTCTGCCTGTATTTCTCTATTTAATTTATCTTCTGCCTGTCAATTTTTTTCCCATACCCAGTTTTCTTCTTCATCTCCTCGTCACAGTAAAAAATGCTCACAGAAAAACCCAACTAATTTCATCACAATCAAGTCATAAAAAACACATTTTTTCTTGCACATTCGGCAGCTTCTTGAGAGAAATAAAAATCCCCAAACAAGACCCAACCAACCCCTACCCTGTTTCCCCGTCACCGGATCTAGCACAAAGAGAGTGACGCAAACAGGAGGGGAAACTGTCGAGTGAGAGAGGGATGAGAACTGGGGATGAGGAGCAGCTCAGTGATAGGCGAGAGAGAACCGAGAGAGAGAGAACAGGGGAATGGTGATGGTGTCCTACCCCTTGAATCTGTGATGATGTCCTGCTTCTTCAGATAACAGGGGAATGGTTAGAGAGAACCGAGAGAGAGCAGGGGAAGAGAGAGAACCGAGAGAGAACAATCAATGATAGGCGAGAAAACCCAGGGGAATGAGGGGAATGAGGGTAATTTCAGAAACTGAATGAGGGGAATGAGAGGGGAATTTGAGAAATCGAATGAGAGAAACCGATTGAGAGGGGAATGAGAAACCGAATGAGATGGGAAGGAGATGGGAATGAGAGTGGAATGAAACCGAATGAGAGGAGAAACCGAATGATGATGGGAATGACAGGGGAATGAAACCGAATGAGATGATGTCTTTAATTAGTTATGGGAGAGAGTTAGAGATAGGCGAGAGAGAACAGAGAAAATGGTGGGGTTTTTTTTTTATAAAGCAAAGGTATAGGCTGCTGTAGTTTGTTCATGTGGTTGTAGTAGAACGCGGCACAGATCATGAGAACTAATTATACTATATTTGTAATTTTAGTTATAAATTATGTGTTTAATAGCGTAATGAAATATAATATAATACAACTCTAAGTAGATATTATTCCTCTAAAAATAGAGATTAACAATAAAATCTCCCTAATTTGTAACTGATGATTGGGTTGATTAGTATTTATCCAAAAAACCCATCAAAATATTTTTGTATGTATTTATCTTTTAAAAAATACTTCATACCAAAAAAAAAACCCAAATATATAACTCTTACCATAAACTAATTTGGCTTTCTTCATATGAAAAAAAAAACTTATTTTAAGCTTTTAAAATTGAAAAAAATATATTAATAGGTTTTACTTAAAAAATATTTCACATGCTTATTTCTATATAATATGATATGACATATATAGTTATATTTTATAAAATAAGCTATGTATGAATATAGCATATAATAAAAAAAATTCATCATTATACTTTTTAGATTTTATTTTTTTAGTGATTAAATATTTATATTAAATATTTTATATATATTAGATAAACTTGAAAAAAAAATTAATTCATTAATAAATTATTTTTCAGTTTATTTTCTATAACATGACCAAACACTGGAAAGTATTTTCCAGTTCATTTTCCATAACACTACCAAACATCGGAAAATACTTTCCCGGAATTCACTTTCCAGAAATTCACTTTCTCCGGAATTCACTTTCCAAAAAGAAACAACTTTCCTGCAAACAAACGGAGCCCTAATTTATATTGGATTCCACTGATTACAAAACCCAAGTATTTTGAATTTGATATATTATTAAATCCATATTATTCCAAACTTTTTTAAGTCTAAAAAATATAGACTTAAAACAACTACCTTATCATTTATTAAAAGATATTTTGTATAGAAATTTATACCACGAATCTGATATAACATATTCTATAATTTAATTGATTTTTTTGTCTATGCAAAGATTTGAAAACAGTGTGTTAAGAAATGGTGTAACATGTCTATATAGTTGTTAGTAATAGCTGCACCATTACTGCATATTCTTTTAGGCTAAAAAGCTGCTTTAATGTTATTTAGCTTTTGGAATAAAAGCTCTCTAGTTCCTTATTGTTATTTTCGTGTTATTAAATTTGGATCAACCTAGTTTATCATTGTCCTTTCCAATGTTATTAAACTTGGATTAACTCTAGTTCCTTATTGTTATTTTCGTGTTATTAAATTTGAATCAACCTAGTTTATCATTGTCCTTTCCAATGTTATTAAACTTGGATTAACTTGGATTGGTAAGTCAATTTAGTGACCCGTAGACATGAAACATGTTGAGTCAATATATGACTTAATCAAACCCAATCAAAACTAAATTTAACCCTTAAAAAAAAATAGTATCATTTTATCTTTAAAAAAGATAATCTTAAAATAGCACTTGGTTAATCTAGATGAATCCTTAACCCATAACACGGGTTAAGTTGTATTAATAAAATAAAAACAAAGAAGTGATACAAGTTATTAAGTCCTAAAAATTCAAGCAACCTAGAAACAGGGATCCCGGGTTGGATAATTGGTTAATCAATTAGTCCTAACAATCTTATCCATTTGATGCTTGGTAGGTTAAGGTGGTTTGTGGCTAGTACTTATAAAAGGTCATTTTTTATGAAAGTGAGGACTCTCTGATGCTTAAATAAATATCTTTTTAGAGAGAGAACATACAATAATATTCTAGAGAGAGATGCTTTAAAAATATATATGCAATAGAGAATAAAAAATATAAACCTTTGTTTTGAATGTCGCATGGTGTATTTATAACTTATGAATCTTGTCCTCTTGTGGAGATGGGGGACTGAAGTGTAATTTTATCTTTGTGATATTTTAAGTTGTATTGTGAGTTCTATTCCACTCATTTTATCCAACTAAAAGATGGAGACATGGTGGGCCATGAAAAACTTTAATACATCTAATGGTGTTGGCGGAATGTAGATTTTTTTAATTAACTATATTTGTGAAGAAATAAATCTTCCAAGATTTTATGTAAAAATCTATAGAATTGAAGGCGTTACATTTAGGTATTATGCTTGAATCTCTGGGTATAGCTAATTCAGTCATGCCCTGGTTGTGATGACAAAATCCTTGGGCTCGACACTATCAGGAAACACGTACTAGGCCCACCTCCATTGGCCTAGCAACATATCAGGCCAAGCTATTAGGCTTGATAGCACTTGTCAGATCCAAGAGCTGGGTTTGGTAGGCGCTAGACCTAAATGGTGCCTAGGTCTCGCTAGCGCCATACCTAGGTTGTGATTGGGCTTAACACCATCTGTCAAACCCAAATATTGGGTTTGACATTGGCTAGACCCACGAGTACTTGGGTTTGGCCAATGGCAGACCCAACACGCCTTCACTATGGCGTGTTTGTGATGGCATGTGCCAACCCAACGCACCCGATAATTATGGAAAATTATACCCATATATTTTTCTTGATCCGATATATTTTGGTAAAGATATATAATGATATACTAATAAAATCTTGGTTTATCAGTAGCCCGCCAGTCTTTGCGATATAATATATGTGAAGACTTTAATTAATTTTCCAGTTCAGGTAGAGTAATGAGTTTGCTTGTATAAAAGGGGGTGTAAACCAGAAAAATGAAAAAAAATATGCTTTTGGACTAAGAAATTTTTTTAGACATAAAATACCAAGAGTATATACTTAGAAAAATTCTAAAATATTAAGGGTACCATACTTATCATTTTATAAAAATTTCTAAGTGGTTATGTAGAACCTAATGTAATTGAGCCTTTACCTTAAAAATTTCTAGAGTGGAGTATAGGAGCTTGTGGCTTTCTCAGTATCATCATGGGGCTTAAGAGGCCTTCACTAAAAAGTGATCACCATGATTATTATTTTTTTGATGAAGCATGGCAACCCCCCACTGAAAATTGGTGATTGAATGATGTTGATACTGTAATAAGGAGACCAGTTCATCCATTAAAGAGTAGAGCTATTGCCTTGGGAGATAGAGTTGTGCAAATAACATTAGGAAGATAAGTTTATCTCATAAAGAGTGATGCATGGAGCACTAGGGATATCAAGTCCATCCCTTGGTAATTTAAGGGACTACTGCCCGTAGAGAGACCAAGCTCATCCCTTGAAGAGTGATGTATATAACATTGAGGAGATCAAATTCATCCCCATGAAGAGTGGAGCATATAGTACCGGAGATACCAAGTTCATCTATTGAAAAGTGATGCATATAGCACTGAAAAGACCACGTTCATACATTGAAAAGTGATACATATAATATTAGGAAGACCATGACCATTTCTTGAAGATTTGAGAGACTACTGCTTTTAAGGAAACCACCATAATTTTGCTTAAGTCTAGCAAAAAACTAGTAGTTTGGTCTACATTTTGTCTCACCCATAATTTTAAAAATATTTGGTTACCCAACATATACCATAATTTTGCACGAGTTTCATTAAAAACTCTCTTGAAACCCAGGTTACAAAAAAAGCTACAATTTGTAATTTTTTTTAAACTTATCTTTTTAAATCGTAACCACAAAAAGTTACTATGATATCACAACATTAAGGCACTGTTTAGAAACATAGCCCAAATAGCATTTCGCAAGAACTCTTTTATGTTTAAAATTAATTTTTTAAATATTTTTAAATCATTTTGATGTATTAATATTAAAAATAAATTTTAAAAAATATAAAAATATTATTTTAATACATTTATAAATAAAAAACAATCATTATCACAGTATCAAATAAGCTTTAACAGTGATAAAAAAACTGTTGCAAAGAGAGGAGAAAAAGGAAAAATAAAAATTCTTAGTGATTACCGATCTCTTAAATTTAAAAAACTAACCATCAAGGATGTTTTTTGTTCAAAAATTAAAGATAGATGGCTAACTTGTCCAAAAGGTTTGCATGCTTACAAGCCTTGTGCCTGTGCAACATCTGCACCTTAAGTTGTATACCCCCCGCCGCCCCCCAGCCCAAAGAAACCAAGACGCAATTGAAGTTGCATAAACCTATCCGGATTATACACGTACATGTATGATTAAGTGTTGAGTGAATGCATACACATGGAAATGTTGTGAGAGTCAGAACTCACAAGGACATGAGTGCACGGAGATCGTCTATGCCAACCTCCCTTTGGGTCTTTGTTCCTCGCCTTCCAAAAGCTTCTTTTGCCAGTTTCTTCTTCCTTTCCTGCATCTCTAATATCCTCTCTTCAATGCTGCTTTGAGCGATCAGCCGCACAACTGTTACATCCTCCTCCTGTCCAATACGGTGGACACGGTCCATAGCCTGTTCCTCAACTGCTGGATTCCACCATGGCTCCAACAAGTAGACTCTGGAAGCAACTGCAAGGTTTATACCAGCTCCTGAAGCCTTTAGACTTGCAAGCAGAACTGTGGGTCCATCTGGTCCTGGCACTCCAAATTGCTTGATAACTTGAGCTCTCTTTTTTGCATTCATTGACCCATCTAACCGCAAGATCTTGAAACCAGCTTCTTTTAGTGGCTCCTCAAGTAATACCAACATCTTCTGGAATTGTGAAAAAACTACCGACTTTCTTGCAGGGTTTTCAGCCCTTGATGTTATCAAGAGTTTTATGAGAGCTGAGACTTTAGAAGACATAGTTGTTCTTGAAGATGTGTTTGCGTTGTCAGAACCAGAAGATTCAGGAGGGGCTGAGAACAGGTCAGACACGGATAGAGGACGGCGACAAAGTGGACAGCATTGTTTGGCGCGCTGCAGGGTTTTCAAAATGCATGGTCGGCAAAATATGTGAGCGCAGCGTGTTATTACAGTCTCAGTTGGCGGACAAATGCATATCGGACAGTCAAAATCTTCACCATCTTGTAGCACCGTGACCATCTTCATAAGCAATTCCGGGTTATTGGATACATCTGGCATAGAATCAAGTTTCAAACAGTAAGCATACCATAACCATAGCATTTGGAAAAAAATTGTATCAAAAGCTTTTGTAATTTGAACAAACTAATCTCATTTCTTTCCTGTATCAAACAGGAATGAAAACACACAGCAATTTGTTATTTGACTTCATTGAGCATCGATATTGCTTATAACTGGAACCATTTACAAGAAACGAGCAATCTTGGAAGATGCATAAATTTATCACCAGAGATTTTCAGCAACAACAAACCAGAATGAAAAAATTGATGCATGCAAATGTGGAGATTATAATTAAGACATGCATATGCAAGATAATCCATATAACACTCAATATAGAACTGTTTGAAATACGATGTATCATATAGCCATATCCTGAGCTTGGAATATGGAAGTAAATTTAAGGAGTGGAATGTATAAATCAATGTAACAGGTCCAAAAAAATCCACCTTCCAAATAATATTAGAAGAGTTGTGATAGAATCTAAGCAATTGAAATAGCCATACCCAAAATGAAAAAAAAAAAACTATTAGGCAGTATTAAAAGTTAAAATACCTTCAATACTGTTAGAGGGGAGGAGTGACCTCAGATCAGAAGGACACAATGCCAAATCATTACATATCTGGCGAAGTCGTAAAATTATACAAAGTACAGTCGAAAAGTTGCGCATTAGATTGTTGGTGTTGATAAAATTTTGGACAACACCCTTGGCTTCTGCTTCCATCTGATCATACAGTTCACGTTCTTCACCAGAAAGTTCAATGTAATGAGTCTCTACAGTTTTTGATGGCAATCCAACTACACCCTTATCTTTTGTTCTCCGTAAAGAAATGGTTGCCATTAAAACCTGAAATCATATGAAGTCATGACACAATCATAACCTAAAAATAAAATGACTAATAAAGAAATTTAGCAACCATCAAATCCTAAAATCATAGGCAAATATGCATATGAATCCAAAAGAGAAACAATAAACACCCTATATCACAGAGCAGAACAGTCTCCAATGAGCTGCAAAAAATGCAATTTGTAATGGTTGGGAAAGGCACAATCATGTCTAACTAGGCACTAAGCCATGGAATTATATATGGTGATGCAGAAAAATTCCTGATAAATCAAAAACTTAAATGGAAAAATGAATATGAGATAAATGGTGCTAAATAAGGTTCAGGACAGCTGAAAATTCTCATAATAGGCTTAGATTGTGGGATTAACTTAAAGGAAAAAAAAATGTATTAATTCAGCAGGAAAAACCAGGTAATTCACATATGACTAGAAAAGCTACATGTCTAGTTTCCAATGCTTCAAACGATGCCCAGATCTTAGCTTTCTATGGGGAGTTACGACAATTTGACTCCCAGGTGTACAGGCTGTCAGGAAATCTGAAATCTCTCCCCAGCATTAATTTTAACTTGCATGCTTCTACCTTCTTTGTCAATAATCAGCACATAAAACTTCAATAATTAAGCCATTGAGTGGTGAGATATCCTAAACTCTAATCTCTAAGGTGGTGATATTTCTGTATCCTTAGATTCAGTGAGTTTAACCCTTGTTAGTGGTGGTTTTTTGTATCTCTAAAAGGTTGAACACCATTTATCCTATATTTATGCATCCTCCACATTTCCCATTTCCATCATCTAAACACTAAATTAACCAGAATTTCATTGGCACCCAGCTCTGAGTTTTCCGGTATCATATTGGGAGACAAAAATACTTATTATAAAGTAAGAAAAATTTTCAATGGAATTATGCTGTGAAAATCCTGGATATCAGAACTCCAACATTGTACAATGCAATTGTCGATAGCCAACATGCTGATGTGAAGGTAACATTTTCAAGTAACGGAAGAAAAAAAAAATCAACAATAGGATGATTTACCTGCAGTCGTGAGAGCCCTTTTTTGCTACCCTGAGCAAGTGGCCTCTGTAATAGGCTTTGCCAGTAGCTCTTGATGGAGAATGGCTCAAACCTCAAAAAGGCCATCAGAGAAAACAAATCAAGTGATCCATTCTGGATAGGCGTTCCTGTAACAACCCATCTCCGCTTAGCATTCAATTTGGTAACTGCTCGACTTTGCTGAGAATTTGCATTCTTAATCACATGCGCCTCATCCAAAATGACTCGGCACCAGTCAATCTTCTTCACAGGGGAGTCTTCCCATGGGTCCTCGGCAGCCAAAGTAGAATATGTTGTCAATACTATATCATACTTCTTAAGCTCCTCAACTTCTCTAGTCCTTTCCCCATAATACATATATACACCCAATGACCCACGCTGAGTGTGCTCCTCTAGCTGAGTTATCCATGTTGAAAATACAGCAGGAGGGCACACAATTAATGTAGTCTTAGCACACGGAACACCAGAAGACTTATCAGCCATGAGGACAGACTTTCCCTTCACATTTCCATCTGAAAGGGTATCCTCAACTTTACGCTTTTTCCGTCCTCCAATGACCTTTTTACTCGCTCTACCCCGCTTACCCTTCTTGCTACCAGAAACAGATACATCCTCATCATCCCCACCTATTTCTTCAGCAACATTGTCTTTATTGCCTCCAACAACACCAGTACCACCACCACATTTATCAAAAGCAATCAAAGAGAGTAAAGCTAGAGTCTTGCCCAACCCCATATCATCAGCAAAAATCCCACCTCGCAGAGGCTCCGGTCTCCTGTTAGTATGATAATTCGTCAAAACATTCACAAACTCCCCATCTTTCTCCTCCCAAAAAGGAGGTAGTTCACCAGAATTCTCTCTATTAACCAACCACCATAACCCTTCTTTTTGATGCTCAAAAAGTTGAGACTTTATCACTTCCTTTGGAGGCTCTAAAGCCCCCAATTTCCCTTTCTTATTCACGTTCTCATCAACCAATTTAAATATCTCATCCAAACTCTTTAGCCCGCTTTTCTTATTCTTCTCTTTAACCACCATAGCCTCAGATAACCCAAAACCTACTTCCATTTGAGAAAGTAAAACCAAGCCACCTCGCGAAATCGCAGTTTTAACACTCTCAAAATCCTCTACCCTAGCAAAGACATGAACTTGACAGGGAATTTTATACTTATTACCACCACTCCTAGAATTAGGCACTATACCTTCAACATTAATCATATTAGAATCAATTAAAGGAGATAAAACAGCAGCAACTGACCTTTCAATGTGACCCACTTGAAGACACCTGGTGTTCAGTACCTTTAAAGCATTCTGATCAAAGGGGTTAAGTGGTTCCCTCACAAGACCAACCAATTCACGGCCAGTAATTGTGCCTGAGTAGTACTGTAAACCCACTATATTGGCTATAACAAAACCAACCATGAATGACTCATTTGGGGTTTCTTGTAAATAAGAACAATCCTGCCAATTATCAAGAGACATGTAAAGGCTCACTGGGTCTTCATGATCCTCTTGAAATTCTTCCATTAAAGTAAGAAAATCAAAGAAAGTTCAAGTCTTTTTGTGTCTTTCGAGTCGATGAACGGTGGGTTAGACAGAGGTGTTTTGTGGCGTTCAAGAATCTGTGAGATTAAGACATGTAGCAGGTTGTGCCGTTTTAATGTTTGTGTTTGAATTGGAGGGTCTAAAAGGGCGGGTCTTGAGAGAGAAAGAGATATAGAGAGAGGAGCTGGTCAGTCTTTATCTATAGTAAAACTGACTGTTGAAAATTGACGTTGGAAACTGCAGAGAAATTAGTTTTTGTTCTTGGCATTTTTTGTTGTTTGGTGTGATTTTATAAAATGGGTGGTAGGTAGATTTTTCTAAATTCTCGACAAGACATTTTGCGTTGTAATTATATTATAAATCTTAATAAATTCAAATATATCTATGTTAAAAATAAAATTTTGGTATCTTCATAAATAATTAATTATAATTATGAAGTTATAAATTATTATAATTATTTTAAAAAAATTTATTTCATTATCATTATATTATAAATCTCGAGAAATTCAAATATATCTACGATGAAAGATAAAATTATGGCAACTTTGTTAATGATGGATTCTAAAATGTAAAGTTATAAAATATTTTAATTTCTTAAAACATATATTGTGTTGTTATTGTATTATAAATATCGAGAAATAGAAGTATATTTATGTTATAATTATCATAAAACTTTTAAAAAGATACATTGCATTATCATTATATTATAAATCTCAAGAAATTCATGTATATTTATGATGAAGGTGAAATTTTAACATCTTCGTCAATGACGATTTCTAAAATGTAAAGTTATATGATAATCTAATTTTTTTTATAAAAAAAATTATGTTGTTATTGTATTATAAATCTTGAGAAATCCAAGTATATCTATATTGTAAACTATTATAAAAAAATTTAAAAATACATTGTGTTATCATTATATTATAAATATTAATAAATTCAAATATATTTACGATGAAGATGAAATTTTGGCATCTTCATCAATGATGGATTCTAAAATGTAAAGTTATTGGATATTCTATTTTAAAAAATAAATTGTATTGTTATCGTGTTTTAAATCTCAAGAAATTCAAGTATATTTATGTTATAGACTATCATAAAAATTCTAAAAAAATATATCGCATTGTCATTATATTATAAATCTCAAGAAATTCAAGTATATCTACGACGATGATGAAATTTTGGAATTTTCATTAATGTTGGATCCTAAAATGTAAAGTTATAAATATTTAAAAAATTTAAAAAGTATATTTTGTTGTTATCATGTTATAAATCTTGAGAAATCCAAGTATATCTATGTTATAGATTATCATAAAAAATTTAAAAATATTTATTGCATTGTTATTTTATTATTAATCTTGAGAAATTCAAGTATATCTATGTTAAAAATAAAATTTTGATATCTTTATCAATAATTGATTCTAAAATACAAAGTTATAGGCTATCATAAACATTTAAAAAAGATATATTGTGTTGTCATTATATTATAAATCTCAAGAAATTCAAGTATATCTACGATGAGATTTTGGCATCTTTGTCGATGATAGATTCTAAAATGTAAAAGTTATAAGATATTTTAAAGTTTTAAAATATATATTGTGTTGTTATTATATTATAATTCTTGAGAAATCCAATTATATCTACATTATAGACTATCATAAATTTTTTAAAGAGATACATTGTATTATTATTGTATTATAAATCTCGTGAAATTCAAATATATGTACGATGAAAATGAAAATTTGGTATCTTCTCCAATGATGGATTCTAAAATGTAAAGGTTATTGAATATTCTAATTTTTTTAAAAAAAAAATTGTGTTGTTATTGTATTATAAATCTCAAGAAATTTAAGTATATCTATGTTATAGATTATCATAAAAAATCTACGAAGATATATCACATTGTCATTATATTATAAATCTCAAGAAATTCAAGTATATCTACGGTGAATATGAAATTTTAGCATCTTCGTCAATGTTGGATCCTAAAATGTAAAGTTATAGGATATTTTAAATTTTTTAAAAATTTATTATGTTGTTATTGTATTATAAATCTCGAGAAATCCAAGTATATCTATGTTATAGACTATCATAAATTTTTTAAAAAAATATATTGCATTATCATTTTATTATAAATCTCGAGAAATTCAAGTACATCTATGTTAAAAAATGAATTTTTGGTATCTTTGTCAATGATTGATTTTAAAATACAAAGTTATAGACTATCATAAAAATTCTAAAAAGATATATCCCACTGTCATTATATTATAAATCTCAAGAAATTGAAGTATATCTATGACGAAGATGAAATTTTGGCATCTTCGTCAATGTTGGATCCTAAAATGTAAAGTTATAGGATATTTTAAATTTTTTAAAAATATATTTTGTTGTTATCAAATTATAAATCTTAAGAAATCCAAGTATATTTACGTTATAGACTATCACAAATTTTTTAAAAATATATATTGCATTATCATTTTATTATAAATTTTAAAAAATTCAAGTATATCTATGTTAAAAATGAAATTTTGGTATCTTCGTCAATGATTGATTTTAAAATATAAAGTTATAGACTATCATAAAAATTCTAAAAATATATATTACATTGTTATTAAATTATAAATCTCAAGAAATTCAAGTATATCTATTTTGGCATCTTCATCTATGTTGGATTCTAAAATGTAAAGTTATAGGATATTTTAAATTTTTTTAAAAATATTTTTTATTGTTTTCACATTATAAAATTTTGAGAAATCTAAGTATATGTACGCTATAGACTATCATTAAATTTTTTAAAAGATATATTGCATTATCATTTTATTATAAATCTCGATAAATTCAAGTATATTTATGTTAAAAATAAAATTTTAGTATCTTCGTCAATGATTGATTCTAAAATATAAAGTTATAGGCTATCATAAAATTCTTAAAAGATACATTGCATTATTATTATATTATAAATCTCATAGAAATTCAAGTATATCTAAGACAAAGAAGAAGTTTTACCATCTTTTTTAATGATGAATCCTAAAATCTAAAGTTATTAGATATTTTAAATTTTAAAAATATATAATTTGCTGTTATTATATTATAAATCTCAAGAAATTCAAATATATTTGCTTAAAGATGAAATTTTAGTATCTTTGTAAATAATAAATTCTAGAATGTAGCACTGTCACCAATGATAAAACATGAATAAAAAAATATTAATTAAACAAGTATTATAAGTATTATTGTAACAACATAATGTGTTAAGTTTTTTTCTTTTCTTTAAATTGGGGGTTTGTAAGGAGTATTAAAATTTGATTTTTGGAGTGCAATTATTGATTTAAAATTATTTTTATTTTCTAAGAAGATGTTTAATATGGAGTAATGGAGTTAAAGGTAGTGATTAAAGTCATTTGATGATAAAAAAAAAAAAATATTAACACCCAAATTATGCAAATTGAGAGTACAAGATGAAGGATTGGTTACAAGATTTTTAAGAAATAAAAACTTTTATACTATGATTTTTCTCTTCCTCGAACTTATAAACACTTTTAATGTTCTCATATTCCTCTAACTATATATGTTCTTAAGAATTATATTATTATAAACGATTAAATTATAGTTTGTGAGAATGGAATTTTGCATCAGATAAAGTTATAGATACAATCCCTAGGATAATCTTGCTCATGTAATTTTCTAATATTCTAATTGCCCATCTTCTGTTAAATAATTTTGAAAACTTGTTTTTAACTTTTACACTTTTATTTTGTCAAAACTCAAACTCACACGAGGTTTAAATCGTCAAAATCTAGTCATTAACGTGTTGATTTTTTTTAAAAAATTAGGTTTAATCGAGTTGAACCGAATCTTCTTTTTTTATCTGTGATTTGAATCTTATTCTAAATTAATTGCAAGATATTATTTAAAACTACTCATTATTTATTTTTTGATAAAACTTACTCATGCAATAATTTAACATGTCAAACATAATCTAAAGTTGATATATAGTATGGGGTAAATTTTATATATATATTATTTTTGTTTGAATCAGTCCCACATCTTTTACTTTGTTCCAATTTCCCCTCCATCCATCCCTAAAATTTATGAAACACCTCCACATCATTCAAAAAGTAAAGAAAAAATAAACGCATTAAAATCAACAAAAATAAAAATAGAAAATCAATATAAATATTTTTTTTATTAAAACAAATATGATAAAACTTCAGAGGGTTAGTTTCTTAAAAAAATAATCAAATCTTACCAAATTCAATTCTCACTTAGCGATTCCTTTGTCAATACCATAATTAAATTAAAATTAAGATTTAAATTAAATAATTACTTAATTTTTTAATACCTTAATTAGTGTTGACTATATGTAATTTAATATAATTTTATTTCAAAAGGTGTCTTCTGTTCTCGTAAATCTTTCCATAATATCTATTTTTTCTATTTTTAAAACCAAAAAAAAAAAAGATTGGAAAAGAACGTAAAATGGGCGAAAAGGACTATATACTTAGTTTTTTTTATTAATTAAGGAAGACTAATTAATTGATTTCTCAAAACTAGAGGGACTAATCTATCATTTACTCGAAAAACAAGAACTGAAAGAAATCTCTCTTAAAAAAAAGGGAGAAAGGAGTTTGCAATCTTTGTATTGAATGGACAAGAAATTTCAATTGATATATTTTTTTTGTGTAGCTTCTGCTGAAAAGTTTCGAGTTTAACACTTTTTTTTTATTATATGTATCACTAAGGCTAGGATTGGCTACTAGTACGTATTTACATAATATTTTTTTATTTAAAAATATATTAAAATAATAATTTTAGATTTTTTTTGATATTTTAAAATTAAAATCATTTAAAAACATTAAAGAAATACTAATTAATTTTAGAAGTTAGGGCACTCCTAAATAAGTAGTCCAAACTGTTTAATAATATATCATCTTATATTTAAATAAATATTGTTTTAGACAGATCTTAGGTTTGCTTAACTAGTTTGAACTGAATTTGCTCTTTAAAAATCACTAGTTCGAATACCACAAGCCTTAGGACTATTAGAAGTTTACCTGATCGTTAACTTCAGAATCTCAAAGAATTAGTCGAGATATGTGTAATTGACCCGGACACTCACAGTTAATATATATATATATATTGTTTTGGGCAATGCCAAGAACTCCAGCGTAATTTCATCTACAAAGAGATCAATTGATTGTGTCAAGCCTTGAACTACCAAAATACAAAGATAAGCTACAGCAGTCTTCCTCTTAAATCACTCACAAGGCAAAAGGCATTATAAAAGAGATTCAGACATGAGAGGTCCTGCAACCTTGAGGTAAAACATTTGTGACACATTTGGCCGGCAATCCACTCATGGCATCGAAGCAGGTGGTGTTTTTGAAGACAGGTTAATAAACTCCAGGGCCTGTGCTCTAACTTCAGCTGTGTAGTCAGCAATACTACCAATTTCCTTTTGTTGGTTTCGTTTTGCCCAACGTCTTCCTTCTCTTCATGGGGAGTTTGCGATGTACGAGGATCCAAGTTCATTTGACTCACTACTCCCACTCAGCCTACTCGCCCGCGCCGGAATATTCAGAAGCTTGGCTTCCCTGAAAAGACAAAAGAGATGCCAAGAGCATGACATCAGAAAAAACTATTAAATTCGAATGTTCACGGCTTACCCTAGATCGTGTTGAAATTATAGTTTTAATTAGAAAGAATACAGATGATAAGATTAAAAATTATAACTGTAAGTTAAGACGATAGATAGTTTACTTCATATTTCTAATTAAAAAAAATAAAGGTGATGAAACATGAACTCGAGGATTTCTGATATACTATATTAAATAAATAATTTAACTTAAAAAATTAAACTATTGTATGATATCTTATTACTAGTTTTATATTAATTTCTTGACTCGGTCAATCTTAAAAAAATTTAAGTGTTTGTTTATTATTGTGGTAGTAATTATATTTTAAAATATATTTTTTAAAAATTATATTAATTTTTTTTATTTGTGAGATTAACACATCAAAACAATTTAAAAACAAAATAAATTAATAAAAAAATATTTTTTAAAATCACTCTCCAACCAAAAACAAACAAACAAAAGGGAAAGAGATGTCACTAGCTCTACACTTTCTCCCAAAGAAAACATCATAAGAAAAGGCTGACAGGAATTTATTCGGGCTATTTCTTAAAATATATATTCAAGATTGCCCCACAAGGATGCCTTGGATCAATCTAAATGCAGAATAATTTATAAATAAAAAAGGATAAAAATAAATCAGAACATCAGGCTTTAACAAAGTTATTGCAGATTGAAAGAATCCGAATAGTAATAAGATGATCAAGAAAAGAAAAATGGGAAATTAGTAATGTGAAGATAATCATAATAATTACAGCTTCCTTCGATACAATTTTGTGATTCTGTGTTTATGGATAGGCCTTTGCCCACCTGTCACAAGATAGT
>Ga0325411_1002148_pt1 | contig 22182 bp, 18 predicted proteins | sample PopdelMetagenome_13_FD_206181 | JGI IMG/M metagenome (GOLD analysis project Ga0325411, IMG submission 206181) | Populus deltoides microbial communities from Bellville, Georgia, United States - Xylem-PdIQD-R4 | ecosystem: Host-associated > Plants > Phyllosphere > Stem > Wood/Secondary xylem... | reverse complement strand
GAGGGAATTTGCTTTATAAAACCAGTCTTGCAGGGTCGTGTATTGAGTTTTTCTTTCAAAACCCAGTCGGTTCCTCGTGTGAGCAAAGTAATGGTTGAAAAGAGAGTGCGCTCCGTTTTACAACTCGAGAGATTAGGAATTGAATCATGGCGGAGGCTTTGTCCGAGTCTGGGGTCGCTAATCAGCACCTCCCCGTGAAGCGACACGTGTCCTGCTAAAAGTAGGAGTAGTAGACTAGGGATAAGCATCGGGGGAAATTGTAGGCCAGTGTTTTATACTCTGTGGTTCTTATCTAGCCACCTCACGCACCCTGTCCTGATTGGCTTAAACCAGCCTCCTTGATCACTGAATTAATCAATCTTTTAATGAATACGTGTTGATATTATGAGGTCATCCGGATTAACATCAAACCAACCCTTCCAGTGATTACTTTTATAGGATGTCAAGAAATGGGACGGAATATTCTATGAATCTCAGCCGTTAGATGCAGCCTCCTGTTCTGGGCATAGCATGCGTCAGCGGTTGGTGGCTTGTTTTTATTGACCCGCCTAGGTTTTGTTTTCTTGTTTTGTCCTCTAGGGGGAGATGATGAAGCATCCACGTACGCATTACAGAAATGGGAATAGAATAGCTTTGGGAGCTAGGTTGATTAAGGAAAGGATTAGGTCATAACCCAACTAAGATGTGGGTCCTTTCTCGAGATTAGGAGAGGATTACATCATGAAGGTGCCGGTTTTGGAAACAAAACATGACAGATGTGAAGTCGATTAGATCCTAGAAGTTCATCTGGAAACAAAAAAGTTTGAGAATTGGCTGCTGATGCATGGCATAAAAAAATCAAGGTAAAAGTTGCGGCCATCCTTCTTGGATTTTCTCTCCTTTCTTGTTTTTTACTTGGTCCCAGTTTGCTGCTTGGTATTTGGATAGATAGAATCATTAAAAAAAAATTAAAAAAACTGCTTTAGGTGACTTTTTTTTTTAGTAGGTTGTTTTTAAAAAGTAACTTTCATTAAAAAAATATAATATATTAAAATAATTTTTGTTGTTATATTTTTAGTTTTTAATATTAACATATCAAAACTATAAAAAAAACTAAAAATATATTTATCTAATGCAATTTCAAGTGAAACATATTAAAAACATATATATATATATATAGCTTTTTTAAAATAAAAAACTATATTTCAGTTCTTGATTTACAACTTTTAAATTCATTTTTGTGTGTGTGTGTCAGTGGTTTTTCTTAGTTTTGAGTATATTAGTTGATTTTTCTAAAGATGGAAAAAATTACTTATACCCATCAACTCCCTTGTATTTATGCACTTTTTATTTCAAGTTTTAGAAAATTCGTTCATTGTTTTTCATCTTGACATCAACTATATATGTAAGTGCATTATATTTGATCACTGGTTGACTTCATGTCTTGTTAAGATTGTTTCAGACAATTATCTAGGTGGTGGTTCAATGATAAAAGTTTGGAATTAAAAGGTTTGCTTTTTCTGTGGTTTCAGGTTCAAACCCTATAATTACTCATATGATGGCTACTGGAGACTTACATGGTCGTTAACTTCAGAGCCCATGGGATTAGTCGAGGTGCGCGCAATCTGACCCGAACACCCACATTAAATTAAAAAAAATTATTCCAAACAATTTAAAATAAATAAAAATCGGTCGTAAAATATTAGTTCGGTCCGATCTTCTTCATGTTTTGTAATGAACTTTTTAATTATCAGATTAATTGTGTGACCATTTTTATGATTGCGATCAATATTGTTGTAAATTTATCATGCTTGGAGGGTTAGTTAGTTGACTTATGTTTGTACGTAATGGAGTTGGATTTAGATTGAGACATTTTTTGTTGTTTTTGCTTATGAACCTGTGTTTTGAACAAAAAAAAAAAAACATTTCAAGAAGTATGAAAAATAAATGTGCACTTAGTTTTGCGAGGTTGTAGTGTTGTTATTGGGTCATAGGGTTTTATTTTTTACTTTGATTTTTCATCTTGTTTTCTCAATTTCTTTTAAATAAAAAAAGGTTGCCCGTATTTAAACAATCATTGTAATTTTTTATAGATAAATTAATGAAATCGAGATATTAAATCAAACGACAACTTGATGCATGTAATATTTTAAATATATGTACCTCTAGAGATTCACCATCAAGAATAAGACCTATGTATTTAGTTTTTGATCTAGCTTGGATAAAAAAATTATCAACAAAAATCTAGAGTGGAAGGGAGTTTAATGTAGCTCGAGGAGCAAAACACTATTCATTATAGTAGTATATTAAAAAAATTACCTTTAAGTTATGGAACTTTTGAGCTATATTTTTTAGACAAGATGGTCTTTTTACAATGATATAATTATCTTTTATAAATTATATGGGGTTAGATTAATCCTTTTGTTTCTTATTGTATAGTAAAATCACTAATATAACCCTAAAAAAATTATCTTTCACTACAAGGAGTTTTAGTCTTTTTAATTTTTTTAAGTGTAGATACTTTACAGCTCTTTAATTAAAAAAAATCCAAATAAACTCTTTGGCGGAGTTTTTTGATCTTTTAAATTTGGTTTTCATTTTTTTATATTTGTTTATTTTGTTTGAAATCATTTTTTAAACTGATTTTTTTTTACAATTTACCCTCCTTGTTTTATTTTTTGATAAGTTTGATTTTTATTCTTTTGATTTCTTTATTTTTTCCTTTAGAAAGTTTTTAAAATTTATATTTTAAAATTGATAGGCAATGAAGTTTCTTAATTGAACCTGGAGCTAGGATTTCATGAATTTAGAAGGTTCGTCTGGGTTTGCTTGGTTTTTTTTATTTTTCTTTGTCTAAACTAATTTTTTTTCTCATTTCTCATCCTTCAGCATTTATTTAATCGGAGACCAAGTTCTTCTTTTTTTCCAGCTTGCTTTATGTGGAATTTTTTATTGATTTTAAAAATGACTTGGTTATCTCGAGTCTTTTAATTTATCATTCTTTGTCTTTTTTTTTAATTCTTTAAATAGATACCCTCAACCCCATCCTTTAATATTTGAAATGACTTGCAAGATTATAATTATTTTTTTATTTCATCCCTTTTTATTTTTCTTTTATCTTTAGAATATAATTCTCATTCTTCCGGTTGTTATTTGTTTAATTTTAGATAAGTTTTTAAATTTATTTTTATTTATTTGCTTTTTCTAGCTTTTACATCTTTTTATTTGTTGGATTTATTTTGGCTACCCAATATTAAATTGATCGGGAATTAAGATTTTTAATTGAGCATGAATCTAAAATTTAACAGGTTACGAGTTTGAGATATTTGCTTATGTATTTTTTTTAAGCTGATTTTTTTATATCAGAACATTAAAATAATTTTAAAATATAAAATAAAATTTAATTAAAATTTTTTATTTATTTTTAAATATATTTATAACACAAAAACAACAAGTATTAAAGTAGAGGATGGATTTAAATAGTTTTTAAAGACCTGAAACAAGTTAATATACAACTATCCAAATAGTTACTAGAATGAGAACATGCTAGTAAATCATCGATTAGGATCTACATGAATTTCTAAGAAATCGTGTAGAAATAATTATTACCTTGATGCTATGATTAGTCTTGTACTAGAAAGGATTGGATTATTGACGCTAATGGAGGTTCAATGAAGTGTATGATTTGCCCTTCTCTTTCATAAAGACTTTCCAGCCTTCGTATTCGTCACCGTTTACATCGAAGGAACTTCTATTCCTTTATGCTCATTTTCACCAAAGAACGAACCTCAATTGAAGTTCCATGTGATTTTTTTTCACATTTAATTCCCATTAAATAAAAGACTTGGACCATAAAAGGTAAAGTATCTTTTATATATATATATTAAACAAAGTTGGTCATGGAAATTTTTTAAAAAATACCTATTCAAAAAACACTAAAAATAATAATGGTGGACCACCTCATGAATTACTATTGTTTTTTTAAATCTATCTATAGATATAATTTTAATTTTATCATTCAACTCGTTGAGAATTGAATTTTATGATTTATTTTAATTTGATTTTTATAAAGTTATCACAATCTCGTCATTATAGTTGCTGATTAGATTGATTGATTTATTTTTTTAATTGGTTTTTTTATTCAATTACATCATTCAATACTTTATTTATTATGAACCAGGCTTTCTTGACTTATTTTGGTTTGCTTTATATGAAGTTATCTTGATCTCATGACTCGAATCATGAGTTTGACAGGTTAATTTAAGTTATTTTTTAGTTTTTTTTTTAAATTGATTTTTTTATAATTTCATCTCTCAATATTGAGGTAATCGAGAATTATGTTTCATAATTTATTTTAATTTGTTTTTAAATCTGCTAAGTTGAACAGGTTCTATCTGATCAAACCTCACATAATTTTTTTTTTCAATATATTAACAAAGTCTTTTTTATTTTTTCATTTAAAAAGTTTTGATCCAGCTCATACCACTGCACGAGCCAATAATCTTGAATATAAATAATCAAATTGGTCCACCTCCGTTGTAGCATAATAAATTCAAATGTAGAGGTCCATCTCAAGCTGGATGATGCATGCTACGTCTACCTTCATATTTGTATAATTCGGAAATTTTTAACCGCCACCACTTTCACCTTTATAGAGATAAAAGTCCCTCTATATGTTAATCCCTTATTATTTAATCCCTCCTAATCTTATTTGGTAATTTTTAGGGAGGAGGAAGAAAAATCAACGGATTAATGATTTAATACTTAACATTGGTTTCTATCTATTCCATCGCAAAAAAAAGAAAAAAGAAGAAGAAACCTGGTCACTTAGCCAGGGCCCAGTAAGACAACTTAGATCCACTGGATTCTAACTCCAATCAACCAGGCCTGGTTCAAGAACGAGCAAAAAATCTTTTTATCAGGCCAGGAGGAATTAAACTTTAAGGCCTCACCTTCATGAACCAATCCCTGAAATGCAAATGCAAACCCGTGAGCCGGTCTGAGATGTAAACCTACACCGCTTGTTTTGCCAGTCTTCAAACCCATGGTCTCTTGTTTTAGAGATTTTAAGAAAAAGCAAAAAAACCCACTAGCAGCCGTCCGTATAATATCAATTGCGGGCTGGTTGTTATCATTTTCTTCTCTAATCACTGGCTGTCTCTCTCAATGTTTGTTTTTGTAATATGTTTTTTTTTTCCATGTTTTAATTCATTGGTTTAAATAATATGTATTCTCCGAGAGCCAGCAATGCTTATGGTGCCCAATCTGGCTCTGCTCAATATGCCCAATCTGGCAGCAATGCTTACTTTGCAGGTTTTTCACTGCAAAGTAAAAATTGCAGCTTTTCTTGTAATTAGGCCAGATTAATTTTTTTCACCGTCTTTCGATTTTAATGACACATGAATGACTGTGAAAATTGCTGTTCTTGGGCAATTTCTTTCGGTGTATGTTAGTGTGTGTTTGTTATTGTGATGAGGTGCTTTTCAAAATTGATTTTCAATTGAAAATGCATTAAAATGATTTTTTATTTTTATTTTTGAAATCATCACATCAAAACCATTATAAATTACTTCAAAAATCATCAATTTGATGCTTTTGAGGTGAAAGTCAATTTGAAAAGCAGAAGCAAACGCAATGCCGAAGCTTGATTAGTTGATAATTATCCATGCTGTGTTCTGGTGCAATTTTTTTCTTCCTGTGTGAGTGGTCGTGGAGTAAAGGTCTCATTTTTAAATTTGAAATCCCGTCTTCTCGCTATTTGTTTTTCTTTTTTCACAACTGGGAGCTGCTTATTCTAGGAGTTTTCCTTTGTAATTCGAGCATATTGTTCTTTCTTACTGCTTGTTAATTTTGATTGTACGCAAATCAGTAAAATTATCGTAGCTTTTCTTGTAATTTGGACAATCACTCTAATGTGTATTACTTTTGATTGATTCGGGATATACGTGTCTCATGCTTTGATTGGTTCGGGATATACGTGTCGTTTTTTTAATTGAAATCTGGTTAGCTGGGAATGACCTATTCTGGGAGCTATGTTGGGGGGCTTGATGGGGGCTCTCAACATTCATTGGCCTCTAGGCATTCATCGATTCTCGGCGGTCCTCAGGAGGCTGATGTTGGTGGATACAGAGATTATGCTTCAGCCACATCACATTATGAGGGCCAGTACAGAGCTGTTTATGGCTCAGCTTCCATGAGTGGTGCTCAACAGGTCTTTTTTACTCCTATTCATGGTCATTTCAGAATCTTTTTTTTTCTAATTTAAGGAAATCTATACCCTGACATAATCCTTATAGTTATGTGTTCTGTTTTTCATTAGCTTATTTGCATGTTTTCTAGTAATTAATCAGTAATGTGGGTTGAAATTCTTGCTACTGCATGTATTAAGATAATATCCTAACTTAATGTGAAGTACTTGCTAGTTGCTACAAATTTCTTAGGATCTAAGATTACATCACACATTGATGTTGGAGTTTTTTTTTACGCTCTCATGTTTGTGGTCCCTGAAATCTTGAATAGGACAAAATGTTCTGTATCCAAAACTAACTTCATCTAAATAATATATGTTCTTCTTTGTTTGTCCTCCTAAATAGTTTGGCTGTAAGTCTAGTCTGCTGCGTTGTAAATCTACTCAAAATAAAGATAATGACTTGCAGTCTGATATGAAAGCTGAGAAGGACTGCAGTGGGGATCAGCCAAAGAATACTTCAGATACCATCAGTCCTGTAGTTACACAAGGTACTGGTATCAAAACTACCATAAAAAAGAAAATAATTAAGAAAGTAATGAAAAGAAAGCTCAACGGTTCAGGAGCCAGTGGTGGGTGACCTTAAGAAAGATGACAAAAGGGATGAGTTAAAAGTTGCTCAGGCCGTGAAGGATCTCAAGGAGGATAAGAAGGATGAAAAGGAAAGTGACCAGAAAAGCAGCTCAGGGACTAAAACTGAAGTTAAGGCTGACAAGCAAAAGGTTGCCCTGAAGGATAATGCTAATAGTAAGGGTGGAAAGTTGAAGGATTATGAAAGATTGAAGGAAGATAACAAGGACAAAGGTGAAAAAGATGAGACCTGGAACAAATCAAATAAAGAAGTAAAGGAAAAGAGGAAGCCTGAACAACCTCCTAGACACCCTGGACTTATTTTGAAAAAAAAAAGGCAACAAGGAAGGCAAAATAGGTTTTGATTATTGCATGGCACATATTTATGTTACTAACTGCTACATTAAAAGGCATAAGCAACTTATGTTAATTGTCAGTGTTGTCCAAAAAAAAAAGACCAATAATATGAAACACTTTGCCTTCACTTAATATTATTGCCTAATGATACCTTCTGTGCCACAGCTGTGCTCTTTATCACTTTCCCTGGACGCACTTTTGGATTACACTGGTAAGGATGTTGAGGAATCAACATTTGAGGTTTGCCTTGATAATATCGTGTTATATTTTTCCTTTGTGTATGCCTAAATTCAATGAAACTCTTTGTGCGCTGAGAGTTATGTAACTGTTGTTCTACTACTTTTGCAGCTCTCACTGTTTGCTGAATCACTATATGAGATGCTTCAGTATCAAATGTGATCTCGTCTTTTGACATTTCTCCAGGTTGGTTCACAATGGTTACTCCATCTACATGAATGTTACTGGATTCAGTTGCTAAGGCATTTTCCAGTGTTCCTCTATTATATGCAGAAGCTACAAATAAAATTCGTAAGAAAAAGAAATCGACGCAAGAGGCAGTGGGGGGGAATGGATGTGAAGGATGACAAGAAATCATTAGGAAGGCGCCTGAAGACTAGTGAGCTCTACCTCTGAAAGCTAAATCTGCTAACAGTGAAATGTCAAGTGCAGACCAGCCGGATGATGAAAAAACTGTCATGGAGGAGGATACTTCTGTTGATCCTATTAATAAGCCAAAGCAGGAAGAAGAAAGTGAAGCTGAGGAAGACCCAGAGGAAGATCCTGAAGAATGTGAAGAAATGGACGATCCTGAAGAATATGAACAAATGGATGACCCTGGGCATGACTCAAGTTGGGGAAGTCTAAGATGGATTGCATGTTAAAAGTTTCCAGTTCAAGTTTGATAATTTATTATAATATTGGTTTTCCTGTAAAAACATTGAGATTCCGTACGACATTAGTTGTTTCATTGGGTGAAATGCTAAACAGAAAAAAGATGAGGGAAGACCAGTGGGGATGCTGAGCATGAACCTCGGTCTGGTGATGAAAGAGACAAGACAGAGGAAGCAATTGAGGACAAAACGGACTTGAAAGATGCAGGTACAAAACCCAAGTCTGTTGCAGATTTGTCTGAAAAAAAATATGACAAGGTGGAGACAGAAGAAAGAGCTGTATGGGAAGGAGCCTGTGATTGATAAGGAATTATTGGAGGTATGTTCTCAGAAACTTTAACTCCCTTTTCTTTGTCTGCAATTTGAGAATATCAGGATTGTTCTTTCATCTACCCACTATCAATAATTCTTTTTTGGGACAGGCTTTCAGGTGTTTTGACTGGAATCAAACTGGCTACATCAGGGTAAGACTAAAATTCCTAATTTTGCTCTTTGGCAGCGTCTGGGAGTGTTGAGGATTAACTGCTGCCTATTCAGGTTGAAGACATGAGGTTGATTATACACTGCTTGGGGACATTTCTTTCCCACACGGAAGTCAAGGTGAGAACTGTGCTTCTGTATCCTCTCAGCTTCTCCCATAAGGGTTGCACTCGTACAAATGTGCTGTTTCTAGTTTCTAGTTTCCAATGGTTTTTTGCATCAGGAACTTGTGCAAAGTGCTTTGTTGGAGAGCAACACTGGTAGGGATGACTGCATTTTCTATAATAAGCTGGTCAGAATGAATCATTTGATATTGTAGGTTTTCAGGCTGCTCTGGTCTGTACTGCAGTTACCCTGCTGTTACAATGCACCTTTGCTCCCTTGAGAGTGCATGTAACTGTATTAGTTTTGAGGTCACTATATCTTACTGTCAACAGAAATTATTTATAACTTTACTTTTGTAATGGGGGAAAAATAGATTACATTATTTCTTGTTAATGAAAAAGAAAATGGCAGGTATTGATGATAATGAAGTATTTTCATATGCCTAATTTGGAGTTATGCTCAAATCCCCTGTTCGAAGAGTGCCGAATTAATCCACTCCTCGTCCAAGGAGTTTTTCGGGAAAAAAAATTTCTCTGCTAGGCCGTCACAAATTGCTTCTAGGGGTCGATATGGCCATTATTAGAAGTGTCGCCGGATGGTTTTGGTGCTCAGGTGCATGCAGTCAGATTGCGGAACAAAACTGAGTTCTGCAGTCTGCCCATGATTCTCCCAGCGAACTCTAAATTTAATTTGGATGTTGCCATGCAGATGGGCACGCACTTAACTAAAATGCTCAAAACTACTTTTTTGGAGTTTTACCTGATATTCTGATAATGTAAGGGAAGTGCTTCCTTGTTATTTCGTGTCAGAGTCTGATTGGTGTTTGGTATTATGTCAGTGTGTTTGGTATTTTGATAGCTATTGTGGTTGTAATTTAAAAAAAATTATTTTATAAGAAGTACTTTTAATTAAGGTTAATTTGATTTTATAGGTGTTTGGTTAAAACCGTGGTTGAAATTAAGGTTGAACAAAAAATAATTTAATATATTTGGTTAAGAATACTTTTGAAATTAAGGTTGTAAAATAATTTAAAAAAATATATATTAATATTAATGGTTTTTAATTTAAATATTGTAGATTTAACTATTGCTATTACATCATGAAATAAATAATACTTTATATAAAATATTTTTTATTGTTCCATTAAACTATCCACAATTCCATTACGTATGGAATATATCCGACAATGACTACAGTTTTCACAAATTTTTTAAGAGTGCAACAATATCAGGTAAAATATAATCAGGAACAAAATTGAGATTGCAATCAAATTCTATAAATGCGGCATCATCAAACGATTTTCGTCTAATTTATGTAGTCATTAAATAGTATTTAACACTAATTTTTTGAATAAAATACAATTAAAAATAAAAAAACATTTTTTTATTTTATTGGGTCAGACCCGATTTAATGTATTTTTAGCTTTGAACCGGACCGGTCCAACCGAAATAGTTCAGCATGCTTCACTGTTCGTTGAATAAAATGGATGAACAGTTCATCCATTTTCCCATCACAAGAAGCAGCAAAGTGCTGCTTCTTATAACCTTTGGTTGCATCACAGGAAATAATGGGATCCACCATCAAAAAATTATGATAAAAATATTACCAAATATTAAAAATTATAGTTGCGGATAAACCTCACTCGCACCCGCAGTCATAATGCTAAACACACTCATTATATGGCACAAAACAAAGTAAAAAATGACCTTTCAGTAGTTAAAAGAAGGAAGAAAAACAGAGACAAAAAAGAAAAAAAGAAAAAGAAAAAGAAAAAACTTGGCATCGCTACTAGCTCAATAGCCTATGTTCAAGCATCATGAGTGCCAAAGTCAAGGAGGGACCTTAAGGCTTGTTGTTTCTTGACCACCTTTCCATGTACTCCTCTTCCCAACTTGAGTGATTTCTCCATATCCACCAAGCTAACGCCGTTTCCATTAAATGCTTGCATAAAAACCTTCAGTACTCTCTCATCACACCCCACAGCTTCTGCAACACTATCCACTACAATATCGACAGCCGGAATTCGTCTTCCCCACCTCGTCACTGATTTCTCAGAGCCATAAGCTTCAAAATATGCAGCCCAGAATGATGCCCTCATATAGCCTTTCCCCCTCCCTCTCACCATCCATCTTCTCATACCTTCCTCTAGCCTAAAAATTGCACTGCCCACATCAATCCCTCTTTCAAGTCCTATCTCTATTTCCTTCATCTCTTGCTTAGAGCACATTTCTTCCTCAAATTTGCACCTCTTGCAACTGCAATGAAAACCCCATGTCTTTGACATTTCGTTTCGCTTGCTTAATGGAGAAAGCACGTCAAAATATGCAAATGTGATTTCTTCACCCGCCTTAACATCCCTGGAAGCATGAACTAGCACATGATCCCCAACATGCAAGCGTCTAGCATTAGGATTACATGAATGGTTAATGAATGAAGCCAGAACCCATAATCCAACACCATAATAATCACTATTCCTCCCCAAGACTTTAGCTGAAACTGAATCCTCAACAAGAGAATTCACATCCAATACGTTCAAAATTTTAACCTTATCAAGCTTCTCATTTAACTCTCCAATCTCCTCTGCCTCAGGCCTAAATAGACTCATTTCAGGAGCCTCAAGCTTATCCTCATCTTCACCACTTGACAATGTGCTAATCAAATGGTGAGTTCTTTCACACTTAGTAGCTGAATCTACAACTTTATCAACAAAATTCTTCCACATGACCAACCGTGCATTCTCACCAGAATCTTCACTTGATAATATACCTCTCTCTGTGGCAATTGCTTTAGTCACTAACAGCAAAGTCCCTGCATCAATGTTCTTTGTTGCAAACAGGCCTCTTCCACTGAGCTCAGACCTCTTAATCTGCACTGGACCAGTGTACTCAGCAAGCTCTGGAGATTTGCCACGAAACCCACTTAGGATCCAATCAGAGAGATCAAAAGCTCCAGTCCTCGATTGAAATTCCAGTTTCTTGCATTTCTGCACGTACCCATTCAGAGTTTCAAGGTTTCCACTAGCCTGTGGATCAAGAACAGCAGTTTTGAAGCAATCCAAGGCCATTGAGTACCTGTTCAAACTAAGCAAGATTTTGCCTTTGCAAACAAGGGACTTGAAATGTGTACTCTCAATTTTCAATGCTTGATCACAATCTTTGAGCGCTCCCGTGAGATCTCTAAGCCTGGACAGTGCTTCAGCACGGTTTGACAGGGCTAAGCAGAGGGATTTTTGAAGCTTGGTGAGGAGGTCTGGGTCTGGGTGATTTTGATGTGACTTGACAGAGATCTGGTCTTGACAGAGATTGATGAACTGGGTGTAGACTTGAACGGATTCTTGCCATTCTTCTCTGAGAAGAAGCTCAGTGGCTTTGAATCTGAGCTCTTGCATCAACTCTTCTGGTGTTAATGGCTGTTGCAGTTGGTCCTCTTCTCTCATTTTTTTTGGCAGTGGTGGCCAGTAGGGTATCTCTTGTGTTTTGACTGGTTTGTTCTCAGCGGATTTGAAATTGGGGGCTTCTAACGGTCACGTCCTGTAACGCAACAGCTAGATATGATAAATGAGTCAAATATCAATCAATAATTTTTTTTTTAAGGATAAAGTTAAGTTTGGAATGTTGTCGTCAAAAAAAGAGATTGCATGTGGCAGGCCACCGTGAGCATGTTTATTTTTTCAGAAAAAAATTGAAATTTATATTTTTTTATTTGAAATTATTTTTTAATATTTTTAAATTATTTTAATTTTCTAGTATTAAAAATAAATTTTAAAATATAAAAAATAATACTTCAATACATTTTGTTTTAAAAAAATACTTAAAAAAAAAAAACACTGTCATCTTATAACATGACCAGTTAATTTGAATAAGGATTGGGCTTGACTCGGATGCTAATACCTATGGGTCAGCTCGACCTGAATTGTCGGCTTTCAGGTAAAAAAAAAAATAAAAAACGTTTTTTGAGGGGGCATGACCACCAAATTTTGAAAAAATCAATAAAGTCCCTTAAGTTTATGCATGTTTTCAAGCTAATCCCTCGGAGATTATTACCACGTCCCTCCAAAAATTTTCAAGACATCTTTTAATACTTACGAAGTCTCGTGATAATTCTAATTTAGCCGCCACAACAATTTAATTTCTCCGCCACTGTCTCTAGTTTGAACCTCTTTAATAATAATAATAATAATAATAAAAGCGCATCCATAAAAGTTTGTTTTCTCCAAGGACAATCTGGAATGGCAAGAAAAACATAGAGAGGGCTAAAGTGAGATTGACTAACCTTTTGTAATAAGTTGCGAACATGGTGATGACACTGGTGAAATGGGCTTCAACCCGAGGAATCCATGCTAGCTCCCTTGTTGTTCTCTTGACAGCCATAACAACGCCATACCAATAAAGCCCAGGGATAAGTAAATTACCAGCAATCGTGGGGCTGATCTTGAGACAATAGAGTTGATGTTAAGAGAGGTGAAAGAAGCCGGTAAAACAACTATGCCGAGTTTTGCTTCCAGAGAAGAGACCCGTCGCGTGCTTAAACTGCAAAGATGTATCAATTCCAGCTTGAGAAATAAAGGGCACCATGGGAGATCGCAGGAGCTGCAATAACAATATACCTTAGCATAAGGCTAGTGCTAGGGATATTGCAAATATTTCATGTCACTTGACTTTGTCCCACATGTTCTGATGAATCTAGCGTGTTTTGCAGTGTGGTGACGGTTGCTTTTCAAATAGTTTTTCGTGGCGAAATACATGTCAATAATTTTTTTTTATTTTTTAAAAATCATTTTTGACATCAGCACATCAAAACGATCCAAGAAGTACAAACCACACTTAATTTTAACAAAAAAAAAATTTAAAATTTAACAAAACACAGTTACAAACGCAATGCCAAACGCTGGCTTCAATCCATCAGCTCATGCATGTAGTGGATATGATCTAAATACTCCTAGCAATCTTAGACCATCATGTTATTAACGAAATCATTGTACTTGACACCTCTCTTTTTGGAAGAGAAATCAAGCTTAAATGCAAGATTGCTTGTGATTAGAACAAAATATGAAAACTGTTGAAAACAGAAGAAAATCTGGACATGAGAGAAGAGGCATTGCAATCACAGTCAGAGAGAGAGGAGCCTCTGGATATACCACCCACGTTAACCAACAAGATTCCATTCCGTACTCAATCGACAACATTGCTTAACGTTACCACTATCTTCAAACATTATGTATAATACGAGGACCAAGGTGCAAAAAGAAAATAATCTCTAGAGATGTTCGATTTTCACTCTCCCTCCCAAAACCCACAACTCTTTCTTTTTAGGGTTTTGTAGAGAGAATGGAAGAATCAACTCTATCATTAGTAAGCAATCTAGAAATTCTAGACACACTCAGCGCTGATTCAGTTCAAGAAATTGTTGGCAGCTATGGCAGTTTCTGTTCCGCCACCCTATCTCTTCTCCACGGAGGCGACGCCTCCGATCTCTTCTCCCACGTTCAAATCCTCTGCAAGCACGGCCTCCTTTCTCTCGTTCGCGATTTCTTTCTCAAGTCACTAGAGGTATCGTATATAAATGCTTCTCATACGGAACGCTTTAAGCATTTGCAATTTAATGTGTTCTTTTTTTTTCATGACAGGAAGCTTTCGAGAGAAACCTAGCGTCAAAATTTTGGCGGCATTTTGATTGTTATAGCAATGTAGGAGCTAATTATGAAATTGAGTTACAGCAAGTTTTGTGCAGAGCACTTGAAGAGATTTCGTTAGAGAAACAGTATCAGGAGAAGTGTTTGTTACTGTTAGTTCGTGCTTTATTACTGGAAGGAAAAACTGATTCTGATGTCGAAAGAGAATATCTTTTTTCCAAGTATCAATTGATGGTTTCTTCAGTTCTAATGGCTAGTCTTCCTCGCCATTTTCCTGGTATGCGTGCCTCGTAATTAGTATGCTTTTCGTTGTTAGTGATTTATGTGCGGCTAAAGATGTTTTGATAGTAAGGTTAATTTGTAGTTTTGTTTCCGTGATTTATAATGTTCTTAGAACTACTACACTGGTATTTTAAGGGAAGGCTGGAGGAGCTGAGTACAATAATGGATGGAGAGTTTAATGGTGGTGATGATGATGCTTCTCAAGACAAAGATGACATGGATTTAGATGAGATGGGGAAAATGTTACATAGGAATGGTGCGATGGATATTGATGAAAGCTGCCTACAAGGGAAATTTACAGAGAATAACAATTTAGTGAAGAATATTGGAAAGGTTGTACGTGACCTCAGAAGTCTTGGATTCACATCTATGACTGAAGATGCCTATGCTTCTGCCATCTTTTTGCTTCTGAAGGTGAGCGCGTGATTTGCCATGCAATCAATGCTTGGCCAAATTCATTTGCTTCCACTCTGACTTTCTGTTGTTTTAACATATTTTATCTGACAACCTTATAATTAGTGCACACTCGCATGTGCACACACAAATAAGAGCAACTTATTTTAAGTTAGTCTGCATCATTTATCTTCTGAATTATGTATCCCCATTATTTGTAACAACATATTTCCTATTTGGATGGCAGGCTAAAGTACATGATCTGGCCGGCGACGATTACAGGGCTTCAGTTTTGGGCTCCATTAATGAGTGGATCAAGGTCGTTTCCAGTGTTTATCAGCACTTACATTTCTTCCAACTCATACAATTGCTGCATCATAGATATTTGTACTTTTGACTCGTTTATTGTCTCGTAACACCATCCATGTGCTGCATTAAATTGACAAACTGCATTTGTCAAGTTACATGAGGAATGCACAGGGAATGTCGCGCATCAGATGCACGATCATGTATTGCACTATAAAGACAAGCTATTTTAAATGGTAATGCACTGCAAAGAGCAGCTATAGCAAATCTTATTGTCATTCCGTGTGAATGCGATACTCAGAACCTGCAAGCATTAAAAATGCTCATCATGCCATTTCACGCATTATTTTCATTGTATTTTTTATTTTTATTTTTATTTTATGCCTTCCTTTTCTTATCTGTATATTCTTGTATTTCTATAATATTGATTGACGATTCCTTGGGTAATAATTACAGGATGTGCCTCTCCAATTCTTGCATGCACTCCTTGCTTATCTTGGTGAGACTACTAGCTATTATAGCCCTTCACCAGGTCACAGGTCACCTCTTGCTTCTCACCCTTCAGCTTGTTATCCTGCAATTAATGCTCCTTCTGAAGGACTTGTTAGATGGCATTTGCGACTAGAGTATTTTGCTTACGAAACATTGCAAGATTTGAGGATTTCCAAACTATTTGAGATTATTGTTGACTATCCTGATAGGTAAGTTTGTTTGGATACTTAGTCTCATATTCCTCAACAGATTCTTCTTAACCTCATTTTCCTCTACAGATTCCTATTCATAAGGCAGCAATGACAGTTACTGTTATCTGATGTTTTATCTTTATAGTTTTGCCTTAATCTAAACGATGATTATGAGATTCCTGTGTAACAAGCAGAATATGGTGGGGGTTGGCGTCTACAGTCTCACATAACGAATCCAGAATGTTGTGTGGTTGCTCACATTTGTGACTGTGCATTAAAACTAGCACTTTTCACTGGGCATATTCTCACCTTCAAAAAATTTGGTCATGGTGTCGTGTTAGAAAGTGATTTTGAAATTTCACCAATTACTGTTTAAATTTATAAGTAAATAGATTTGGTAAACTGGCACTGTTGGTGATTCATCAACTCTCTCTCTCTCTGTCTCTCCATATTGTTCATAGATACTAATAACCAATATATTAGTATAGCATGAGAAGTCTTGGATCCCATTTTGATGGGGACATGCATTGGTGAAATTGGATCTTGTGAATGATTTCTATGTATTTTTTTCTTGAAAACAAGTGTTGAAACTGGAAACCATATCAATCCAATTTTAGTTGCTATTCCTTTCTCTTTGCTAGGATCTGAATCCTGCTTGTCTTTTGATGCTACAAGTACTTGATAATGTTTATGTAAGATGCTATTGGGAAAACTCTTATCTTTCCTAATTATTTAATGACCTTCGCAGCTCTCCTGCAATCGAAGACTTGAAGCAGTGCCTTGACTATACTGGACAGCATTCTAAACTTGTGGAGTCTTTTATTTCTGCATTGAGATATCGCTTGCTCACTGCAGGTGCCTCAACCAATGATATATTGCATCAGTATGTTTCAACTATTAAAGCACTGCGGACAATTGACCCGGCTGGTGTCTTTCTTGAAGCTGTTGGTGAACCAATAAAAGACTATTTAAGGGGTAGAAAAGATACAATAAAATGCATTGTCACCATGCTCACTGATGGGACTGGTGGGAATCCAAATGGATCAGGAATTACTGGCGATAGTCTTCTTGAAGAATTAAATAGGGATGAGGAAAGTCAGGAGAATGTTGGTGCTGATGATGATTTCAACACAGATGACAAGCAGGCATGGGTCAATGCTGCAAGGTATGCAAAAGTTGTAATTTGAAAATGGAGTGTACTTTGTAGACTTAGCTGATTAGTATATATCCTTCAACTACTTGTAAAGCTAACATGTTGCTCTACTTGACTTTTGCGCATTTAGCTGGGTGCCTGATCCTGTCGAGGCTGATCCATTGAAGGGCAGCAGGAATCAAAGGAAGGTTGACATACTAGGGATGATTGTCGGCATAATTGGTTCAAAAGACCAACTTGTCAATGAATACCGTGTTATGCTGGCTGAAAAGCTTCTCAACAAATCCGATTATGATATTGACTCGGAAATACGTACTTTAGAACTCCTCAAGGTAGGTTCTCCACATACCACTGTGATCTTTGTTTTAATTAGATTTACCATGTGGGGCATGTTCATTTGTGTTTAATTGTGTATAAAATGCTCCAGCCTTTTAATTTATTTTATCTTGTCATGTTCCAGATACATTTTGGAGAGAGTAGTATGCAAAGGTGTGAAATTATGCTTAACGATCTTATTGATTCCAAGAGGACAAACCACAATATTAAAGCAACAATTAAGTCAGCTCAAACAGGTAACCATACAAAATTAGAAGATTTTAACTGCACCAGATAGCTCTTGGCTACTCTTGCAGATGAATTATAATTAGCATTTGAATTTTTGTTGATGAATTTCCTTATGGTGAATGAATTCTTAGGTTCAGAACCAGCAGAAACAGGGGCATCTATGGATATCCTTAATGCTACAATCCTATCTTCAAATTTTTGGCCTCCAATCCAGGTACCAAGGAAAACTTTTCGTTGGTCTGTTGCTGTTATTGAGATGCATTTTCAATTTTTTTAAAAGGTACCGAGGCAGTGGTGGCTCATAGTGATAAATTAAGATGTGCTTTTTGATGAAACTTTGGAGGGCTTATGTAAAAGCCATCTTCTATTGCGGTCAATGCTATTCTAGGCAGGGCCATGTGCTGTGTCTTTCACTTTCTGAAGTTAATTGTAGCTGAAAACAACTAATCCATATGAGGACCTTGGTTGCTTTAGATTTTTCCATTTGGTGTCAGCTTTAATAAAACATTCTGCATGATTCCTGCAAGCACATTGAATTATTGTGTTATTAAGTGCTGATAATCTAATTTTCTTTTGTGACTTAAATATACCTCCAGAATTTGGCCCCATATTCCCCCCTTTTTGAAAAAAAAGAACATTCTCGAATTCCATTTCACTGTCAGAAATTGACAAGCTTGATACGATCACATGTCACGTATTATGTTTTTGTTCATCGCATGCTTTTCTTTCAAGGCCACTCTTTTCGATACAAGTACATTTTGACAAGCAACAAATCTTGTTGCACTTGATTTCAGGATGAGGCTCTTAATGTACCTGAACCTGTAAACCAGCTACTCACTGATTATGCAAAAAGATTCCATGAAATCAAGACCCCTCGTAAGCTACTCTGGAAGAAAAATCTTGGAACAGTCAAGGTTAGGTGCTTCAAAATCTCCATCCAGTTCTCTATTTTCTTGCATCACATGATATATTACAATGCTTTAATTCATTTCTTTTTTTTTTTGGTCTTGGGATTTGCTGTTTTAGTTGGAGTTGCAATTTGAAGATAGAACAATGCAGTTAAGCGTGGCTCCCATACATGCTGCAATTATCATGCAATTTCAAGACCAAACAAGGTAAGCTCAGGAATCATTTCCATGGCAAGACTGGATGTGTATCTCATTAATTGTGTAAAAGTGTGCTTGTTTCTACTTCAGTTGGACCTCAAATAGGCTTGCTACTGTTATTGGAGTACCTGTGGATGTGTTGAATCGGAGGATAAATTTTTGGATAAGCAAGGTATATTTGAATTCTTAATGTTCAGTCACTTCTTGAGATTGATAAAATGCCTGCTCACAGTTTTAACAAATAAGATGATTGTCATGTTGACTGAGCAAGTTTGGCTGAAAGCTCTCTATATGGTTTGGATTGGCAATGTTCAGTCACTTCTTGAAATTGATAAAATTCCTGCTCACAGTTTTAACAAATACGATGATTGTCATGTTGACTGAGCAAGTTTGGCTGAAAGTTCTCTATATGGTTTGGATTGGCTTTTTATTTAGTATTTCACGGGTTACAAGTTAGGAGTTTAACTGGTAGTTTTCACCTCACTTCTATATGTAGGGAATTCTTACAGAATCACTGGGCAAAGACTTGAATGATCATGTATTTACCCTAGTGGAAGGCATTGTCGATGCTGGCAAAAACAGTGGCAATACTGGTAGTTGTGAGGAGTTGTTAGGAGGTGATGAAGAGGGAGAGAGATCTGTAGCCTCTGTCGAGGACCAGATACGCAAGGAAATGACCATCTACGAGGTTTGTGACGTGAATATTCTTGATATCAGATAGTTTTCACCTTCTCAATGAATGCTTAATGCTTGAAACCAGTGTCGAGTGTAATGACATTCAGTGATTTATTCTCAGTTGAACTCAGCTCTTAAAGAGCCTGCTGCTAAGGATATGGTCTTTCCCTTGTGGATTCGGGTCCGAGGTCTCAATTCCTCTAAGATTAGGAAGAATATATCTGCTTTCCTTCTCATCCTAACTGCAGTTTATCATTTCTGACACATTTTTAATTGTCATAAACTGGTTCAACTGTAAAATTGAATTTAGTGTAGCTGCTTCTGTGCCTGCTTGTCCCTAGTATTGACAGGTTAAATGTCTTCATGAGCTATTGCTTCTGCTGTATTTAAACTTGTCAGTTTTGGCGGGGCGTGGGGCGGGGCTGGGGATTCATATCTGGATAACAGCTTCCCAAGTACAGATACTGGAAATTAAATGAAAATTAGATGTAGTTGTGCACATTAAATTGTGCTCAAACCTTTTTGAAGTATCATTGTTCTCTAACTTTCTTAAGTTGGTGTCTTGTAGAAGTTTATAATGGGCATGCTCACCAATTTCGGCAGCATGGCATTGGATCGCATTCACAATACTCTCAAGGTGCGAATGTTTTAAAATTTTAAACATGCCCCTTTTACTTTTGTTGGATATATTTGAACCAAATCACTCCAAACATCATGTTGCTCCAGATGTTTTGCGTAGCTGATCCTCCTTACGACAAGTCACTCCAACAATTGCAAAGCTTTTTATCAGGTCTAGTTTCTGAAGAGAAGTTAGAACTTAGAGATGGGATGTACTTCTTGAAGAAGTAAAAGCTGGCATTCTTGTAATTCACCCATCAACTCTTGAAATAGTAAGCAGTGAGATTCTCTCTCAAAACCTTGCTGTAGACCGTGCGCAATGTTTTTCATTATAATATAGAGTAGTCACTCTTTTGTAATACTATGCTACCTGTTACGAACTTGGCACTGATGGTCACTGGTTTCATGTGGGGCTTTTGAAAAGTGTACAGGAACATATTGATATAGCTTATCAGAGTGAGGTTTGGAACAGCAAATGCAGCTTTATGAAGATGGAGATCTCTGTAGCAAGACTGTCTCCCTTCAAATTATCAGCAACCCCAGCTGTCCTCTTGAATCATATCCAACTCCCGTTATGCCAAGTACTCCTGCTATGCACGTCGGGTGATTTCTAGGAGCTTTCCATACATTGATTACAGGACAGTAGACAAAAGATGAGTTGCAATTTCCCAAAAAAATTTATAAGGGTGTCCTTTTGTGGCTTCCTTTATTAATTAAAACAATGACCCCTAGGTGTCACCGTTAATTAATTAAATTTCTGTCATATGTGGTTGAAAACATCTCGATCGACCCAGCAGGAAGAGGTGGATTCCAAAAGACCATCTTAAATTTTGAATGGTGGAAAACGAGCAAGTAAAGTAGACAATGAATGAAGATGTTTTGATCATGATGGTCTACTCCATTGCCAAAAAAAAAAAAAAAAAAAACCTTGACAATTCCACACGCACACGCTGTATTGTCATAACAATTATATGTATTACAAGATAAATCAGTCGAGGCCTTGAATTGCTCAACATACTTTCTAATAGTAATGGTGATGGTGTGACGGCTATGCTCCAAAACGTAGTAGACAAACAGTATGGTACTAGACGAGACGAGATTGATTTGTGCTTGTTAGGTATATAATTGTTTTGTATGGTTGTAGAGCAAGAAATAAAATTAAAATGTAGATAATATCTAGTTTGTCTTTGTACATAATCTTGTAGTATATGAATTTAAAGATTTTTTTATTTAATTTTCTCTATGTTGTATATATTTTATATGTTTCTTACATGTCCTAATATATTTTCATTGAATTTAATTATCCAAAAAATACACAAATACTTTTACACTGTTTTTATTATTTATTTTGTTTTCAGTATTAATTTAATAATATGATGGTATGGGAATAAAATAACATAAAAAATCATCATGTTTTATTATATATATAGTATAAATAAGAAAAAGTTAAACCAACAAAAAAAAAACCTCAAAGTAACAATATGAAAAAAAAAATACTTGGCTTGAAGTTAATAATCTGCTTGGAAGTGTAATTTTAATTGTTTTTGAAATATTTTTTACTCAAAAATATATTAAAATAAATTTCTTTTATTATTTTAAAGAATTATTTTTAACATCAAAATCTCAAAATCATCAAGTGTAATTGGAGAAATCCATGCTCATTTTATTTATTTTTGTAGTTGGACTCGAGTCCATGCTCCTTTATTTATTTATTTTTCAAGAAAATCATACATGCAAGACGTGCACCGTCTTCTCTGGCGTTCATAGAAATTTGGACAAGCTTGTTGGGTTCCGACAGGGCAACGATTATAATGTTAAAAAAGACTTGTGATTTTCTTTGTGTTTTTCTCCGCTTACACGTTAAAACAATCTTGAAGTCTCGTAAAGACAAATCTAATTAATCACACAAATCATTTATAAACAATAAATCAATATAAAAATTAAATCTAACTATTTTTAATTCTAAAAATTCAAATCAATATATCTGAAATAATTCAATTTTAATATTTATATATAAATTTGTTACTATTAAAGTTTTTATTTTATTTTATTTATTGTTGTTATAGTCGGATTTCTTTAATGAGAATTCTCTCTCTCCTTTTTCCCTCTTTTTTTCTTCTTATTTCTTAATTATTTTTCATT
>Ga0325411_1002145_pt1 | contig 22190 bp, 21 predicted proteins | sample PopdelMetagenome_13_FD_206181 | JGI IMG/M metagenome (GOLD analysis project Ga0325411, IMG submission 206181) | Populus deltoides microbial communities from Bellville, Georgia, United States - Xylem-PdIQD-R4 | ecosystem: Host-associated > Plants > Phyllosphere > Stem > Wood/Secondary xylem... | reverse complement strand
TTAGAAAGATGTATGTGGCAGATGATAGCGTTCTTTAATGCTTTGGTAAGAAACCTCCTTTGGGCCTCCTTACCATGACAAATCACATTCAAGCAATCCCTCGTAAATGCTTAGAAAAGCCTGTCTATTGTACAAAGTTTTTGTAAATCTGACAGCTGTGTGTCTTCAAGATAGATAGGGGACAAGAAAGTGATCCCTTTGCAGCTCAACTGTGGGCTTGGTCAAGTCAGTTCACCAGCTATGCAAGTCAATCTGCTTTGTAGTTCCAAAACTTGATTGGGAGCTTATATTTGACGAGCGGCTAGCACAGGTCAATTAGGCTTTGTTTGAGACTAATGTTGTGGCTTTCAAGAAATCTAGCCAGATAGAAGATCAAAGAGAGAGAAAAAAGGAGCTATCCTTAAGGCACTAGCCAGCATCAATAGCAGAAGCAGGACTGGCTAACTTGTTATTGTTAAAATGTACCCCATGTGCATCAATATGTTAGAAGTGCTTTGCTTCGTATTTGTGTCTCATTGTGGGCACTTTAACCCTTTATAGGACCAAGATCTTTTCTAATCATATATGCTGTTTGAGTGAATGGCTCTTTTCTGATATTTGAGCATTGCGGTTGGCAGGCTGACCATGTTATGGACACGCTGGTGGGCTGCAACATCTTAGAGCGTAAAGTGCATGTTAAATGGTGGAAGCTTGGCAGGTGGTTTTATGGCTTCCGCATGAGGGATGAGTCTTGTTCTTGTTGGGTTTCTCTGGAAGATCTTCTAACAGGCAAAGGGGAAGAGGTCTTGGGGGTCCTTCGCCGAGGTGCTGTTCACGAGGTGTTTCGTGTTGAGATCTCTATTTCAAATCCAACATCAACTTCCTGGTGTCAAAGCACACAGGGACAAGGTTAAGAATGTAGAGTGGTGGGCTTATTATTGCTTGATATGTTCGCTCTCTTATTGTAGTATTTCAGTGTACAGAAATAGAATGTGCTCTTTGTGCTTCCCCATGCGAGATTTCTATTGCTGGCTCCACATTGAACTCCCTGGTCCTGCCGAAGCATGCAAGGAATGGACTATGGGATGTGGCAAGTGATCAGTTTATATTCATAAGGATTTTATGCCAGTATGTTGTATAGTTGATGTTTATGTAAATCCTCTTTTCCGTCTTCTGTGAGAAGACAGGGGACTGAAGCTGAATTGTACAAGTGACAAACATGTAAACTTTAAGCCCTAAACAGGAAATAAGTGTTAAGTGTGTTTGTATACGTTCCTGTAGTTTCAAGTATCCATTCCTTTTTAAATTATGTTGTTAGCCAAATGCTTCAATCATTAACCATGCACCAAGTCATTTTCCTAAAGACAGGACGAGTCTGAGACCAGAGGGATTTGAATTATGTGATCATGAAGCAGCATCCCTTCCGTGCGATGTGCTAACAAACAGGGATGGCCTGCTGTAAACTTATTTAAGAGAGCTATATTATCTTCACTCCTTTAAAATTTGGTTGCAAAAGTTGCCGAGCATCTGGATCTAGCAACTAGCAAGTGATATTTTTTATCGAAGAATCTTTGGCATTCTCATCATGTCGGTTTGAATCCAAAATATCGAAAGCAGTTTTCAATTTCAAGTTTCCATGAGACATGAAAAGCTATCAAGAAGGCCAGCAATATTGCTGGAAACATGTTTGAGTAGAAAGGAAGAACTGATAATGAATCACAGTAAAATGTATGTTACTAGCAAGGACAAGAAAAGAAAAACGCAATCTAAAAGCTTCTAAACAATAGTAAACCAAATCTCTTATTCACAACGAGTATCTGATACATATTCATGTTTCCAGCTCTTGGAGGCCGGATCCGACCAAAGACAATGAAATAGATGAGGTGGAAAGCGAGGAGTCAATGACAACGATAGATAGCATATGGAGTTGGCCGAGGTCGAGGGCTACAGATGATCATGAGAACAAAAGCTATGATAATCACCATGAAAACTTTTGTCATATCAAAGGCAGCATCATCAGATTCGGAGCAGCAGACCTTCCCCATTGTATACAAAGACTTTGATGAATATTCTTGTGTTCTAAGCCTCTTTGGAGAGAGAGGGACGGGATGTATAAGGCCATCATAAGTCACTGTGCGCGTAGAAGACTATAAATTTTGCCCCAAGTCAAGTTGACTTGGAATTATTTTTATTGCTCGGTCTTTATGGTTCGAGTTTATGATACTTTTAGTTAACTAGTTGGTCCATAAAATAAACAAGAAGGGATATTTACTTATAGCAATTAGCAAGTAGGTGAGATCTGAATATTGATAAATTAAATAAAAATGGAGGTTAGATGTAAATGGATGGAATACATTGGCTGGTCCTATAATTTGGATTTTTTTTTTATCATATGCGTCTTTATCATCCTTATACTTGCAATTCATGCATGGTTATGTCCGATCCTATAGTTTCAGTTTTTTTTTTTATCCATTTATATCTAACCTACTCTCTTTTCTTTTTTTAATCAATATTTATATCTAACCTACCCGCAAATTGCTTCAAGTAAAAAACAAGATGCAATATTGGCCTCCTTTCTTGTTCATGGACTCTTTCTGTGTTACCCTGTTGCAACTAGATAATTCTAATTATCAATATTTCGTGCCAACCATCTTTTTATAACTTGATGATTAATTTTTGGAGGGCGGGGTTGACCAGTCACTGTCTCCATTACAAAGCAAAAAACTGTTCGCTTTCACAACGATGAGGTAGAATGCACCTGCTCTTCTTTTCCTCTTTGGCTCTATATTTTTGTTCAGATGAGAAAGAATGTAGTAATGATGAATCAAATGAAAGTGTATTTTATTTGCAAGACAAGAGATGAAAGACACAATCTAAAAGTTTCTAAAGACTTGTTATTCATAAGGAGTAGTATCAAATACATGTTCAGGTTTCCGGTTCTCATTGCAGCTGCTAACCAAAAATAGTGAAAATGGAGGTGGTTTGTTGCCTTCAAATGTGAGGTACGTAGAAATCAGCTGCCCCAGCACCAAGCATCCTTTCCGTCACAACCTTGGACTTCCCGTCAGCTCTATGCCATCACATTACTGCTGATAGGCATAGCATCTATTTTGAGACACCAAGAAAATGAGCGAAGCTAGGGTATTCTGGCTCCCAGCCTATCTCCTCGCGAGTCTTAGAGTTGTTTAATCTCTTACCTAAAGGATCGCTTGTCCCTGCATTAACGAGACATGTGATGTGCAAATTGCAGGTATAGTATTTAATTAACAACAATAAGCATCTCTGTCAAACAAGGGGAAAGAGAAGAAGTCATGACGGTTCTTTAGTCCATAACTCATCATAAGGAGCACCTGTAAAGGCCACAAACTTTTTGCTAAACTTCCCACTTTTAGCGACCAAGTCCATAACTTCTTGCCTGCAGATTGATTACAGAAGAAGAAACTTTTAAATCTTTGAAATTTCAAGACAGGTTATCTATCATCAACGGCAATTACCTAGATAATGGATGGTTGTCACAACCCAAGAAAATCCGGCCCCGAAGTTTCTTCTTCAAGATTGCAACGGTGAGGGAAGCAGCATCCTATTAAAGTAACACACAAACAAAACAAATTAACAAAAACCAAATCAACTTCATTGTTTTACATCACTACACTAATCATAGTGCAAAGACATGCTAACAATGTGAGGACGTTAGAGGGCTGCTGACAATAAGAAGAAGCACCATCTAAAGCATGTTGTATGACAAGAAATGAAAATCCTTTGAATCAATAAAAACACAGAATAACTACAGTGGAAGAGGATTACACGCATGACCAAAAAAGAATGTCAATTGTAAATTCAGAAGAACAAAGAGTTCGACCTCATAGTGAATAAGATTCAGGATGTGATCTGGACGAACTTCAACAGTACCCTTCTCCAACCAGTAGGCATGCGCACCTCTATCTGCTTTGTGTCGGCTGTCAAGGTTAGGTGAATCCACCACAAATTTCTAAAGTTTCCATTTCAACTATTTATGAAATCCACATAATTAAGGACTGAGAAGGATATATAAAGTCCTGCCAATCTAATAGCACAACCACCGCTCTCCAGCACCACTTTTTCTGCTTTCAGAAGGACATCTGTTCTGGGGCTTCTCCCAATGGGCACTATCGGAGAGTCCTGCATGGAATATTATTGAGACTCAAAAGCAAAAACAGCATAGTTTCAAGTTTTACTGTCTCCACGGCCAAGGGCCAGAGAAGGCAATAGAGCAATTCATTTGACTTGTCAATACGCCAAGTTGAGCTTTTATTCACGGGAAAAGCCTGTTTCTTAATATAGAGAACAAAGAAAAGGTAAGCATTGTTTCTAACAATAATTCTTCGATTTTATGCATACCTCATCGCACTGTCCATTGTCAAAACAATCATACGGTGCAGAGCTTGATGTAAACACGAAAGAACCATCCCCATTCCAGCTCAAGGCAGCTTCTCTGTTTGGTCAATGGTCCGAAGAAATAACATAATCATTGAGTAAAATCATGTTGCCAATCACAGATTTTAATGTCTACTTCCTCTCATATGTGTGCAACTCTCCATCGTATTGTATACCCAACTGTTCATACAAAGCAACCCTAAACCACCCAGGTTGACTTAACCAAGCAACTCAGTTTTAATCGAACAAGTAACAAGGTGGATGCAATCAAAGCAAAGATAGCCCATCATTTTACAGTCACGAGAACACTTTAAAATTCTGATCAATAAAATCTATGCAATCAGGCACCACGTTACATTTGCTTATACACAGTATAACTACATCCTTGAACACATCTAGCACCCATTTTATAAGGAACAAAGACACTAATCTTTATTACCTTACATCACCAGGGTAATCCGAAGTTCGAGAAGGAGGAGCACAGAAAATGACATAAGGATACTGCTGTGTTGCTTTAGTCCCTTTCAAAGATGGATTGATCCCCATTTTAATCAATTCATCATGGTGATCTGTAGTCACCGTCTGGCCATAAACTTGACAACCCGGATGTTCCTACTCAAAAACATAATCCCATAAATTTCTGATCTTCAGCACAACACAAACACCCAAAAAAGAAAAATCACACAATTCTCCTTCAGTCCTAAGCATTCAAAGTCAGAACTAGAGACCAGAAAAGAACAGATTGCAACGACAATTATGATTTTGTTAACCAAAATGAAAAAGAAAAATTACCTGGCGCCATTTGTCAGCGACTAAGCGACCAAGAACACCAGGACCAACAATCAGCAAATCATTCTCCCCAACAAGACCAGAACTTGCGGTCCCCAAGTCCTCATTTCTTGCACCTTCAAGAACCGAATCAAGAAAACACTAAGAACCCAACACGGCAAAAGAAAACTAAAAACAAGAAAACCCCGGCAACATATACCAATAGTAGAGAACGCTGAGACTTGAAGAGGTGCTGCCATTGAAGACAGTGTTAGTTTGGTCTTAGACTTTTGGTTTTTGTACAAAGATAGTAATGAGACGGTGCGTTTTGCAGTGGATAGCTGTGGCGAATGATGGTCAGCAATGCCAAGACTGCGAGGTCTGAGAGTTAGGCAACATCCGGTTATGGTATCCATAAAAAGAAAAAAAAAAAAAAAGATATTAAGGCGATGGGACTAATGGAGTTGCTGATTGGGTTTATTGGACTTCGAGATTTTAACGTTTATGTGCTTCGTTTTGGTGGCTGCGGAGGATTAGAAACTGGAAGGTTAGTGTGTCATGGTTGGGGTAATGTGCACTTCTCGCCAACCATGTTTTTTTTATTTTAAATACTTTCTTATTGTTTTGCGTGCATTTTTTATTTATAAAATATTAAATTAATAATACTATACACGGTATTATCAAACACATAATAAGTTATGTTTAATAAACCTTCTTATCTAAATTTATATAAGTAAATAATTTATAGTTTTATATAATATTTTTTTATTAAATTTGTTTGAAAATGTAAATAGAGGCTAGTTTAGAGGTTAAGTGAGGGTAGAGAGTGCATGCATCATTTGCTTTCTTGAACCTCCATTGTCATCCCTTTTACATGCTATATTTTTCAAATTGAAGTTAAGTTTTTTTTAAAAATTAATATGGGTATTCGAATTAGATTGCGCACATCTCGACTAATTTCACGTGTTTTAAAGTTAACAACTATGTAAGTCTCCAGTAGTCCTGAGGTTTGTAAAACTCAAACTGGTGATCTCTAGGAAGCAAGCTTAGGACCTGACCAGTTAATCTATATCTCTCAGGATTAATTGAAGTTAGGTTCTTGAATTATTATGAGTTAATTGATTAATTAAGTGAGTAAATTTTATAATCTGAATTATTTCATGATATTGATGAATTAGCATAAGTTAATTAAATTAAAAAGCATTAGAGTTTGAATCCTATCATCGATGAATTTTTTTTTTAAAAGTTAACTGTTTGATTATATTTAATCAAGTTAATTAAATTAATTACTTTCATGGAGTTATTTTTCTATGTAATATAACTTTAAATTTAACTTAGATTAGACTTTCAATCATCCAATTTTCAAAATAATATTAAATATCAAGAAAAGTAAGATCTGAAAAAAACTATAAAAATACATATTATGATCTTAAAACAATATTCAACTGTAGGTTTCATTAATTCATTGATATATATATATATAATCCTTAATAAGTTACAAAACAATTTTTTAATGATCTCTCTTGGATTAAATTAATTGTTGAGACGTGCAAACTAATAAAAACACTTAATATATGATTTAGATCGGTTTAGATTATAAATAAAAATAAAAAATAATTTGATAAAAACAATATTACTTTTAATTTCTTTGATAACAACAATATTATTTTTAATTATTTTTTTTTAAAAAATCAAATTAATCTTAGACCTAACTCAAGCCTCACCTTAAGTAAATATCCAGATCAGATTTTAAAACTATCATATAAACTATAATTGAATGGATTATGCATCAATAACCTGATTGGTGATTAGACAAGACATGTGAAAAAGACAGTAACATTTATATAGAAATGAAACAGAAATAAAAAAAGAGCAGAGAGTAGAAAGGAAGAAGAACAAAGAATGAATATGTTTATGCAGAGAAGCAGAAGACGAAATTCATGCACTGTTATATTGTTGTTTTTGCTTGACTGTTTACATTACTATTTCTCACTTTATATATGCAGTATTGGAAGATACTATACGGAGAATATGCTTTCTTTTACACTCAATATAATGCTAACAGATTCTCTTTTACTAACAAACACTACTATCAGAATGCTAACAATATTAATTGCTAATATTCTGACACTTGGCATCATTAGGACCGTTGATATCTTTACAATGTGCAGTGCATCCCAATTGAAAAGAAAAAAAAAACTTGAATATCTTCCCCGCAAGCAATGCGAGTCACAATTCCAAGACCATGATAACTCTTTCGAGGCCTCCTCCACGTATTTAAGTTCAATTACACCATTTGTCGTGTTTCATGTGTTGTGTGGTGTAAATGTGTGTGATTTTTTATTTTGCAATTTAACCATTGATTTCAAAAAAAAAACATGAGTTTTTTTTTTATATATAAATAAAATGGGTTTGTTAGCTTAGTATTGTTTTGGTTATTATATTATATCCTTTTAATTTCTGTTTCTTTTTTTACAATTTTAAAAATATAATATTTTTAATATTTATAACTAAATTCTCACTTTATTATTTTTAATTGGAAGATAATTTTTTATTGGTTTGGATTTTTAATTTTTTTTTCTATTTTTATATATATAGTTTTATTTCTCAAATAATAATCTTATTATTCAAAGTAAAATTCTTAACAATTGTTATATGATTTAACATACTTAGTTGAATGGAATCCATAAAAGTTTCATAAGGCAAATTCCCATAAAAATAAGAACACGAGCAAACATGTCATTGTCATTAACCTATTTTTATTGGTTAAATGCATAGATGATTGACACATAGTCTTTTAACTAAAAGCTTAGATAAAAACATAGTTATAAAACCTAGATTCGTTTAGTGAATCAATATAGGAACTAAATATGTCCAAGTTGGGAAAAAAAAACTTGAATGACTTGGCCATAACCTAGGTTGACTTGATTCTGACCCATTCAAAATCTAGTTTTCAACCCTTTGATTTTTAAGGGAAAAAAATCATTGAAGAGAGATTGTTTTGATTTAAAAAAAAAACAGAGTCAACCCTCCAGCCTTATGATCTTTGGTCTTGTCATGAATCAATTTTTATAACTATGGATAAAAGGATACAAATTTTAATAAAAGTAGTTGTTATGGATTATAGAATCCATAAAAGAATTTGTAGAAGAATAGAATAACAAGACACATAATGTTATAGGTTTCAAAAGACAAGGTTTAGTAACAATAACAAAAGGTCTCTTAGATATTATTTTTTGTTTAATTTTTTTTATCTGAAAACATAGCATGAGAAGTAACTTAGTATAAACTAATCAACAATAACTTTAATTGTTAAATAAAAAAATACAACTCAAGGGGGGGCTATAATTGAATGGAGTGTGCGTCAACAACCGGATCAATGTTGATTAGGTAAGACATGAGCAATGCATCCCACTTGAAAAAAAAATACTTGAAAATATCTTCCCTGCAAGCAATGTGAGACAAAATCCCAAGACGTAATAACTCATTCGAGGCCGCTTTCACTTACTTCGAGTTCAGTAGCACCACTTACCGTGTTTATGTGTTGTGCGGTGTGAATGTGAGTTTTGATTATGTAATTGAACCATTGATTTCAAATAAGGTTTATCCTGATGGAGTTTATATAATTGACTTAGTTAAACAGGGTGTTAATTAGGCCAAATTGCATCCAATTCCCTATAATTATTGGTCAATGCCTCATTAAATGCTCAACAAAAACTCCATTTTTAAATAAATTTGATTTAGTCCATCTATTAATTTAAATTAACAATGATCAATTATCATGTAATGTGTGCCATGGTTTGATGCATGGACTTTTAGAAAGTAAAATCACAAAAAGCATATGTTATATAATAATTGGTCATTATTGATTTGAATTAAATCAAATAACTTGTTCGATTCAAGAACTAATAATGTTTTGATTAATAATTCAAGAAATTAAGTGATGAGGCTACACAAATTATAGGGAATATTCTGGAAGGAATTATTTCTAAAAACCCTTGTAGATCATTCACAATGTATTTTACAACCTTCACTTTCAGACAGTATTGGCCTCTTCCTTAATGAATATCCTTAAGGGTTGTAAATTTTTTCTTGAACGAATACCTGTACAAAGTCCCTAAGAGACCCCTTATGAGTGTTGTTGGGGGACCCTCTGAAGATCAAGTCAGTACAAGGTATTTTATATGATAGAAAGACATTAATAAAGGTATTAATGAGCTTTTATAAAGATAGAGAAGAAGAAGATGAAGAAGAAGATGTAGATGTAAGGGAATAAGAGAAGGAATGTGTTTATGTCTAAGAGCATAAGGTTTCAAACCTTTTTTCTATGTACTCAAGCTTCCTTTTATATTACATGTCTTGACTTGCTTCATACGATGTGTGAGGAGTCGAGATGTAATCTCGTAATGGTAGAATAATATTATTCTATTGTTGATGTCATCACATCTCATTAATATAAGAACGAGCTACATGTTCGTAATTAATGGGAAGTGATGGGTATCAAAATCACTAGCCCAGGCCTAGAGTAAGGGAGGCTTAGAGTGGGGTTACTTTTCAGCTATACGTTGAACCTAAGTGTATTTAGGTTCAATAGTACGCCGAACCCAATAGAAGTTTGGTTTAGCGTTATGCTGAACTTAAGAGGAATTGAGTTCAGCTATACGACGAACCCAGATGTATTTGGGTTCAGCTTGTACACTGAATCCAGTACGCCGAACCCAATAGAAGTTGGGTTCAGTTGTATGATAAGCCTAAGTGTATTTGGGTTCACTAGTATGCCGAACCCAATAGAAGTTGGGGTCAACATTACGCTGAACCCAAGAGGAATTGGGTTCAGCTGAATCCAGGTTTTTTTGGGTTCAGCTTGTATGTTGAACCCAAGTGTGGTTAGTTTCAGCTGTAGGCTGAACCCAAGAGGAATTGGGTGTGGACGCATTGTGGCCCAAATTAGAGTTGGGCGCGGATGCGTCATGGCCCAACTTAGAGTTGGGCACGAGTGTACTCCGACCTAATACAAGATTGGGTGTGGAGAAAACATAACTCTATTTTGGGTTATGGCTTTCGTGTGATGGTTTTTAAATGTGGGAGGGTTTTAGAAAACCATATCCTAATAGTAGCCCTCGTCTGCTCATTTTGGAAGAATAGGGAGACTTAAAGGACTTAAAGAAGTTTTTGACTAACTTTAGTTGAGTCATAATCCTAATCAGAAGGTTATTTACACTCCTCTCATTGGGCCTTTGCTAGCAGGGATAGTGTTCCCAAGGAGTCCATTGTTAAATCTCCAGGGCATGTTTTAGCCGCCCCTTTAGCTCCTACTAATAAGAGTGTAACTAGTAAGGTTTTAGTAAGTAAGCCCTCCGTCAGTGATATAGTGGTGTTCCCAATCCTTCCTCAGAGGACTGTTCTTTCAACTTCTCTTCCCCATCAGGGTGTGGAGGTTTCAGAACCTCGCCCTTTCAACGCCTTGGTGGAAACGATTTGAAGCTTCTCTGAAGTCCCCTCTTATCATGTTTTTGTCAGCATGAAGGTGTCTATGTATATGAGCAATCCTATCAGGGAGGCAGGCAGGGCTCTATTGGCTGAATTGGATAAGTAAAGTGAATCTACTCAGCAGACTCTTTCTGGATAGGGAGTTGAGATGAAGAGAGCTGAGGAAGAAAATACTCCAAGGATTCTTTTTAGGCAAAAAGATGGGGAGGTATACCCTGCTAACTTGGGAGTTGAAGCGGTTCAGGAGGAGGTTTCCAAACCAAAAGGTCTATCTCCTACTCATCAGAACTAGTTGGCTCAAGTAATGGGATGTCAAAGAAAATGAGGAAAACCTCAGGGTCTTCCCCAATCAAGGCAACAGTGGATACTCCTACGGGGTCTCATGAGGAGGTTTTTTAATCCAAACCCTTGGAAGTTGAGGATGCTGATAGGGGTTCTCCTAATGAGCAGAGAGCTCTTGAGCTTCTTGTCGAAAGAACGAAGATGAGTCTCTAGGGTAGCTTTTGTACACAGATAAGCTAAGGAGAATTATGTAATCCTTTCTAAGTATACTGGAGACCAATAAACATTGAACACACACAACTGTCCTAGAGAAATGGGTCCCAAACGCCACAGGGTATGTAACTTAATTTGGATCAGTAGGAGTTATTGTCATGGAAAGATTGGTTCCATCATCCATCTTAAAGGAGCATTGGACACTCATTAATGTTCTGGAGAAGTGGGCCCCGGATGCCACAAGGGTGTGTAACCTCGCTTGGACCTATAAGAGGTGTTGTTCTTGGAAGGCTGGTTCTAGAGTTCTTGAATTTATAGAGGCAGGTCCTTATGCTATCTAGGAGAGATATGGATCCTAGATCGCACACAGGGGATGTAGCCTGTTTGGATAGATAGGGTGAGCCTGATAAGGCCGTTCCAGCACTTTTGAATGCTACAGAGACTAATCATGTACTGTCCAGGAGAGATATGGGTCCCAGACTGCACACAGGGTATGTAGCCCATTTGGATAGATAAGATGGACCTGATAAAGCCACTCTAGTGCTCTTACTTCCAACTGAAAAGGCTAGATAAAAGGAAGGGAGGGGGCGTTGAAAGCCGCCCTGAAACGTGAAGCATTGATCCCCTACTACTGCCCTAGAAAAGTGGGTCCCAAACACCACAAGGGTATGTAACCTCGATTAGTGACAATAGAGGTTGATGCTCATTTAGGACTTCGCTACCATATTGGAGAAGTGGGTCCTAAATAACACAAAGGTGTGTAACCTCAATTGGATCGGTAGGAAGCAGTCCTAAGAGAGGAATGTAGATTAAATAAGAACACAAATAATAAAAATATGCATTGTTTATTGATCAATTCAATAATAATACAACTTAAGGTGGTCTGAATGTCATGCATGAGAAAGGTTAGAGCCTTGTTGTAAACACCAAAAAAAAAAGAAGTAAAGCCGAAATGACTCCACCATTGCTGTCGATTTCTGAATCGCCAGCTACACAATTTTTGGCTGCTGATTTCTGAATCGATAGCGGCAAAGTTTTTGGTTATCGATTTCTGAATTGGCAGCGCCCCAGTTTTCACTATTGATTTCTAAATCGGCAATAATTAAGTCTAATTAAAAGTTAAGGAAACAAACCAGATTGTCTTAAGGAGCTAAGAGGGAGGGGTAAAACTGGTTTTGGATAGACCAAAACAGGAACAAGAACACATCTAAACCAACCTCAAACACCCCCACCTCATTTAATAGGGAGTATAAATACAATGAGAGATAGAGAGAAAAGGTGACCCTTCCTCTTCCCAAAGTTATCTGCAGCAGCTTCATGTTCAGTTGTATGTCTCTCTTCTCTTTCTCCTTCCCAATAGAAACTTTAACCAAACCAATAGAGAGTGCCTTTTTAAACGTGTGCGTGTTTGTGTGTGTATGTGTGTGTGTGTGTGTGTGTGAGAGAGAGAGAGAGAGAGAGAGTTGAGACCATGAGTGAAGGCTGAACAGCTGCTTAGAGGAAGGGAGAAGGGGTTGTAATGGATGGGAAGAAATTGATAGAAGAAAAATAACCGAGAAAGGAAGAATAAGGGCGAGAACCAGAAAAAGGAGAGAAGGAATGCTACCAAACTGTCTAGACCTACTTAGATTTGAAATATAAGGGTCATGTAGTCTCTTTCCCCCCTTTGTTCTTGAGACCCAAAACCAAAAATGATAGAGTCCCTAAGAAAATTGATATAAAACCCCTATGCTAGCTGTGAAGGAAACCGAAATCAACTGAGAGGACAAGGAAACATAGATGAAATGAGGCCAATTTCCAGAATATCTAACAAGGAAAAAATGAATAAAATGGAAAGAACAAAACATGGTAGAGGGCTGGCCATAGTTATGGGGTTGGCCAGAATGCTTTGTGTAAGAAAATACATGTGTGTGTTCATGTTAAAATCATGTAACTCTACTGGGATTTGATGACAGATTATGTGTTGGAATTGAAAATGCTTGTGTGTGTTCATGTTAAGATCATGTAACTCTGTTGGAATTTGATGACAGATTATGCGCTGGAATTGAAAATGTATGTGTGTGTTCATGCTAAAATCATGTGACATTGCTGGAACCTAATGACAAATTACATGCTTGCAGTGAATTGGCATTCGCTGTCGAAAGTGTGTGTTCTACAGAGAATTCGTGATTCGCTGTTGAAATTTGAGTTGTCTACAGCAAATTAGCGTTTGTTGTCGAAAGTGTGTGTCCTGCAGTAAATTTGTGATTCGCTACCGAAATTGAGTTGTTTGCAGCGAATTAGTGTTCGCTGCTAAAAGTATGTGTTCTGCTTTGCTGCTGAAAGTGTTTGTTCTGCAGCGAATTAGCATTCGCTGCTGAAATTGTGTTGTTTACAGCAAATTAACATTCACTGTCGAAGTTGTGTTGTCTGCAGTGAATCAACGTTCGCTGCCGAAAGTGTGTTATCAGCAGCGAATTTGTGATTCGCTGCCAAAATTGAGTTGTCTGCGGCGAATTAACATTTATTGCCAAAATTGTGTTGGCTACGGTGAATTAGCATTTGTTGCTGAAATTGTGTTGGCTGCAATAAATGAGCATTCACTGCTGAAATGGTGTTGATTGCAGCAAATCAGCATTCGCTGCCAAAAGTGTGTTGTCTGCAGCGAATTAGAATCTACTGTTGTATTATATTGAATGTAATTTTCACGAATGGTTGTATGAGTATTATGAAAGATCTACTGTTGTATTATATTGAATGTTAATTGTCACGAATGGTTGTATCAGTATTACGAGGGATCTATTGTTCTGATGTATGAACATTAACTGTTATGAATGGTTGGATGAGTAATACGAAGGGTCTACTGTTGTGCTATATTGAATGTTAAACTGTCATGGAATGTTTGTTTGTATATTACAAATGATCTATTATCGTGTTTACCAAACGTTAAACTATTATGTTTGTACGAGTATTATGCAGGGTCTACTATTATGTTATAGTGAATGTTGTTATGAATCGTTTGAATGAGCATTTCAAAGGATATTATCATGTTATAGTGATTTTATAAACCGCCTCTGGAACGCTTGATTGGTTAATGATTAGCTTTGGCTTGGTTAATGATTAGCTTTGGCTAATGGCATCATAAATGGATGACCGAGATGAATAAATGATGAGCTTCAGCTAATGGCATCCTAAATGGATGACTGAGATGAGTGAATGATTAGCTTCGGCTAATGGCATCCTAAATGGATGACCGTGATGAGTGAATGATTAGCTTCGGCTAATGGCATCCTAAGTGGATGACTGAGATGAAGAAATGATTAGCTTCGACTAATAGCATCGTAAGTGGATGATCAGGATGAGCAAATGATTAGCTTCGGCTAATGACATCCTAAGTGGATGACTAAAATGAATAAACAATTGGCTTTAGCTAATGTCATCCTAAATAGATGATCGGGGTGAGCAAATGATTAGCTTCGGCTAATGGCATCCTAAGTGGATGGTCGGAATGAATAAATGATTGGCTTCGGCTAATGGCATCTTAAGAGGATAGCCGAATTTGAGAGTTTTGAGTTAGTTTGGAGAGTTGATGTGTTCATGTATACAATGTTTTGCATATACCAAGTATATCAAAGAACTACGATTGTTATGTTTTAAAAAGAGAATAACGTTAGTTCGACTAATAGTATTTGAGATGGATGACTGGGTTTGAGTATTGTAATTAGCCTCGGTAATTGATGAATTATTAATGGTTGTATTTACATAAGCATGTAGAAATGAAAGAATTATGCTCTTTTTGTTCATAAATGAAATGTAACATTAATATTGCTTTATTATGTTTTCTTAAATTGCTTATAATGCTTGAAATTACCTTGTGCTGTAACATGGACATCATACCAATATGGTGCATAAGGAGATCTGTTTCACGACTCTCGTATTTTGAAAAGAACATATATTCGCATGTTATGGGTTATATGAGTTCTGTATGAATAGATGTGTTAATCACTCAATTAGTTGTCCGACCCTTTTTGTAAAGACTAGTAATGAAAAATTGAAATAGAACACAGATGTGAATGTGCGAACATATTGATATGATGTGTACAAATATGCATATGAGGTATTCATCTTATGAGGATGTCATGTTGTGAACTTACATAAGGTCAGGATAACGAAAGTACTAATTGTGTAACTTGTTGTTCGACACTCTTGTATGAACTCATGATGTTAATGAGACTAGAACAAGAATGTGAATTTATGAGTATGTCAATATGATGTAATGTAAACCTATGAGTATAAAGATATAATATTATGAGCACGTGTATTGAGAATCCATTTTATGGGAATATTGATTTACATTATCCTACGTGGATTGTGCCTTGTTAATGAATGGAATGCAATTATAAATATGCATAATGATATGGTGAAAAACATCCAGAACCTAACGATTAAAAAAAAATCCATCGATTTTGGCCTTGAAAAAGTCAGGTCGTTACATTTGTAGATCCTGCAAGTGATAAGTGTTAGCTCTGATCACCCGTGTCACTCTGAAGGACCCATCCCACTTTGGAGCTAGCTTTCCTCTACTTTCTCTTTGTCCATGGCTTTTAGCTTTTTCAGTACCAAGTCCTCTCATTTGAATGTTTTGTTTTTTACTCTGGTGTTGTGGTACTGAGTAGTCTTGTGTCTGTAAGCTTCATTCCTTATTGCAGTTGTAAATCTAGACTCTTCCAGTAAGTCCAAATTGACTCCGAGTGCTTGCTCATTGTTCTAAGGAGAGAAGTGTAATACTCTGGCGCTAGGACATCCAATTTTTACTAGGATCATGGCTTTAATTCTGTATGTAAGGAGGAAAGGGGTTTCCCCTATTGAGATCTTTGTTGTTGTCATGTATGCCTATAAGATTTGATTCAAAAGCTCTACCCATTCTGACTTAGCCTCTTTTATCTTCTTCTTCAAACTATTGAGTAAGACCTTGTTGGTAAGTTTAGCTTGCCTATTTGTTTGGGGGTGTGATATTGAAAAGAACCTGTGATCAATCTGCAATCTTTCACATTGTTCTCTCATCTTCTGGTTGTCGAATTGGGTTCCATTATCGGTGATCAACATCTTGGGTATCTAAAATCAGCAAATTATGTTCTTCCATAAGAAAGAGATCACCTTGTTAGTTGTGATATTTGTTAGTACTTTAGCTTCCATCCACTTAGTGAAGTAATCCACAACCACTTGAACAAACTGTATTTTCCCTGTTGCTTTGGGGAAGGGTCCTAGAATATCCACTCCCCACTAGTAGAAGGGCCAAAGAGAAGTGATCATTTTCATCTTAGCTGAGGGTTGCTTTGACACTGGCAAATCTTTGACGCTCATCACACTTCTTTACTAAGTCTTTGGATTCTTGGAGTATGGAAGGCCAATAAAAAGCCTACACTTATGGTCTGAGTAGCCAAAGCTTTAAATCCTGTGTGTAATCTGCAGACTCCCTCATACATCTCCCTCAAAACATAAGTGCTTTCTTCTGAAGACAAGCACTTGAGGAGTGATGGTGATGTAGATCTTCGATATAAGACCCTATCAATCAAGCAGTAACCTAAGGCTATCATGGTCAGCTGAATGGCTTCCATTTTGTCTTAATGCAAGCTCCATATGAGTAAATATTCCTTGATTAGCGCTCTCAAATCCTCAGCTCCTATAACCAGGAGTACTATGACATCTCTCTTTCCCACCCTTAGCTAATCCAAGACCTCAATCCAGACATCAATGAGGAGGTCGGTTAGGTTAGGAGTGGTTAACTTAGATAGGAAATCTACTTATGCATTGTCTTCCTAGGGCACCATGGTGATGCTGATCACTCCATCCTTCCAACTCAACATGGCTTTGGCCTTCTCAAAATATTTGACTATGGTTGGATCCTTGGCTTCATATGTCCTCTGGCACTACACTGACAACCCGGTTGCTACCCCTAGATACAAGAATAGAGTCTCTCCCTCGTTGGGCTGAAAAAAGATGATGGGAGAGGAGAGGTAGATCTTCAGCTCTTCAAAGGATTTTTGACACTCATGTGTCCACTGGAAGTTGGGGGTGTTCTTCAAAATTTTGAAAAACAGCAAGCTTCGTTCCCCCAATCTGGCTATGAATCTGTTCAAAGCTGATATTCTTCCTATGAGGTGTTGCACCTCTTTCACTATCATGGGAGGAGTCATGCTCAACATCGCTTGAATGTTTTCTAGGTTAGGCTCAATCCCTTTATTACTGACTAAAAAACCCAAGAACTTCCTGCCCCAGATGGCAAACACACATTTGAAGGGATTTAGCTTCATATTGTGGCTTTCTAGTACTTCGAAGAATTCTTTAAGGTCTCATATATGTTGTTCAAAAGTCATACTTTTCACCAACATGTCATCCACATAACCTTCCATAAACCTACCCAACTGATGTTTGAACACTTTATCCACCATCTTCTGATATGTTGCCCCTGTATTCTTCATACTGAAAGGCATAGCCCTATAGTAGTAGGTTCCTTTTTCAGTTATGAAGGACATTTTCTCTTCATTAGCTAGATGCATAGGGATTTAATGATATCTAGAGTATACATTTAATGAACTGAGAAACTCATACCCCGCTGTTGAATCCACCAGTTTATCTATCTTAGGGAAGGGGTAGCTATCATTCGGGTAGGCCTTGTTCAAGTATGTGAAATCCACACACATTTGTCATTTGTTGTTGGCCTTCTTTACTATCACAACATTGACGAGCCATTCGGGGTATGTCACCTCTCGTATAAATCCTATTGATATGAGTTTATCCACCTCCTCAGATATGGCCTTCTACCTGTCCCCCCTTACACTTCTCTTTTTCTATCATACTGGAAGGAAGCTAGAGTCTATACTCAATCGATATGAAGCTAACTCAAGGCTGATCCCTAACATGTCCTCTAGATGGAAAGCAAAATTGCTTCTCTGTGACACTAGTAGCTCTGTAATAGCATGCTTTTATTGACCATCCAAGGTGCAACCCATTCTTGTGACCTCTTTCTCTGTAGGGCCCAAACAAACTTCAACTAGTTCTTCAGCCACCTTTGTTCTGACCTCTGGCTTCTCATTATAGATTTCTGGGTAATTAACCAGTAGGGCCTTCTTTCCCTTTAGGCATGTGTTCACATACTCTCTTGAGGCTTCTTGGTTCCCCTTCACTATAACTACCACTTTAATAGTTAGGAACGTCATGGTTAGATACTTGGTACTGACCACTGCACTGATCTGGTGGGGCAATGGCCTCCTAATGATGGCATTGCATGGGAGATGGGTATCAATGACCATGAAGGTTTGTTAGAGAGTCACACAATGAGGTGTAGTCCCTATAGTGATAGTCAATCACCTTGCCCCCTTCATAGGCACTGTCGATCCTTCTATCCCGATGAGGGGTGTTAGCACTAGAGTCATTATGGAGGCGTTCATGCCCATCTTGGTCATGACCTTTGCTGATAGGATGTTTACTAAGTTAATGTCATCCATTAGGATCTTATGGACCCTATGACCCTCCATTACTATGGAGATCACCAAGGCATCCTCATATGGATGTTTAACCCCTTATCCATCAGTAGGGGTGAAGGTGATAGGTTCATGCCAAGAACTGTATTGGCCCATTGTAACTAGAACTTGGTCTCTCAGCCTCATTCTCTTATTATTGTTGCCACTTACATTGGTTGATGAGCCTCTTAATATGACAAAGACCTCTATAAGTGCTGGTCTCTGTTGCCTTACTTCACCTCCCTCCCCTTCTAGAAGTGGATCCTTTTTCAGGAATTGTTGAGGTATTCTTATGTTATAAGTCTTTTCATTTTTTTTTAAGAGCATAACAATCTTTAGTTTCGTGTCCCTTCTTTCTATGGAACTAATAGTACTTCTTAGAGAACTTGAGGCTAGGATTAGGCTTCAAGGGAGGAGGATATTGAAGCAGGTTTTGACCCCTCAAAGTCATGTAGATCTCCGTGTAACTGGTGTTTACAAGAGTGTAAACTTTTTTGGGCCTACTAGGATGTTCCCTAGAGGGCCTTTTCTTCTTAATATATTGTCGTTTGATAGGGGAACGATTCATGCTAGGGGGGTCAACTCTAACCTCTTCTTTATGGATCTGAGAGGAGTTTTCTACAGACAGTCAGGGCATCCTCTACTCTTATGTGGTTTTCGATCATTTGTTTGACCCTCAAGAGAGTTTTGTCCTATAAAGGGTGGAGCTGTTTCCACAACTCTTCACTTTTAACCTCCTTGATCAAAGCCTCACAGGCTATGGGTTCCAACAATTCTTCCACCTGAAGCATTTCTTCATTAAATCTCTTTAGATATGCTTGGGTGGAATCCTTCTCACCTTGGGTAACCCTAAATAGTTCTATGGAGCTTTTCTTTGTGGGAATACTGGTGTTGAAGCATGTTACTAGCTCAACACACAAATCCTGAAAGCTCATACTAGACCTTGACTTTCAGTTATTGTACCATGTCCTCACATTCCCTCTGAAGATAGTGGGCAATATCTTATACATGACATCATTATCATGTGACCAGCTCAAGGCTCCCCTTCATATTTTGGATATGCTCTCGGGGGTCTGTAAGTCCATTATAGCTATCTAGGTTTATCTTTGCAGATAAGTACTCTTTTAAGACTTTGGCTAAAAGGACATAGGGGAACCTTCCACCTAATACTGGTGGACAGGATGGTGATGCCATGAGCCTTCCTTAATCCTTCTTCTAGGTCATTGTCGGTGTGAGTCAGATGAACTGGAGGAATCCAGTATGGGACAATGAGAGTGATGACTTCTTTCTCTCTCATGGTGGCTAGTATAAGCTCTACAAGAATGTTCACTTTGCAATGGTATCGTAGGACGGCGTGAATGTTCTTGAGTTGGACTATAAGAACGATGTCTCGGAGGTTCTTTCTCGTTCTGTCCATATCCCTTTGCATAATGAGGTGTCTCTAGGCTATAAATGTCCTTTGTGGCTGAAGTATGTGTCGGGACATCGTGAGCTAGTTGAGGATGAACATGGATATGTCCTCTTAATTTGATGACTTCTTTAGAGAGCAAATGTATTTGCTCAGCCATCTTATCAATCTAAGGTTGGACGGATGTACCAGCGGCAACGTTGGCATATGTGATATGCCCTGGTGTGTATAGATCTACCATATCGATGTAATGGATGGAACAATACGTCGAAGCTTAGTTCCTTGCTGGAGAAGTAAATAGCTTTTAGGGAATATTTTGGAGGAAATTATTCCTAAATACCCTTGTAGATCATTCACAGTGTGTTCTACGACTTTCACTTTCAGACGGTATCAGCCTCCTTCTTAATAGATATCTTCAGGGTTGTAATTTTTCTCTTGTATGAATACTTGCACAAAGTCCTTTAGAGACCCCTGAGGGAGTGTTGTTGGGGGACCCTCTGAAGATCAAGTTAGTACGAGGTATTTTGTATGATAGAAAGACATTAATGAAGGTATTAATGAGCATTTATAAAGATAGAGAAGAAGAAGATGTAGATGTAATGGTAGAATAATATTATTCTATTATTGATGCCAGCATATCACAATAATATAAGCATGAGTTGCATGTTCGTAATTAATGTGATGTAATGGGTATCATAATCACTAGCCCAGGCCCAGAGTAGGGGAGGCTTAGAGTGGGGTTACTTTTTAGCTATACACTGAACCCAAGTGTATTTGGGTTCAATAGTACGCTAAACCCAATAGGGGTTGGGTTTAGCGTTACCCTGAACCCAAGAGGAATTGAGTTTAGTTGTACGGTGAACCCATGTGTACTTGGGTTCTGCTTGTATGCCGAACCCAAGAGGAGTTGGGTTTTGTTGTACGATGAACCCAAGTGTGGTTGGGTTCAACTGTAGGCTGAACTCAAGAGGACTTGGGCGCGGACGTGTCATTGCCCAACTTAGAGTTGGGTGTGAGCGTACTCCAGCCCAATATAAGATTGGGCATGGAGAAAAGATAACCCAATTTTGGTTTATGACTTTCGTGTAATGGTCTTTAAATGTGGGAGGTTTTTAGAAAACCATATCCCATCATTAAGTAGTCATTGACATTGCATTGAAGGCTTGATATTGGAATTTTTTTAAAGTTTGTCGTACCAATCTATTACAAGCAAGCTGTGATACTACCAATAGTTAGTTGGCAAAATGCAAATTCATAAAGATTTAAAGGAATGCCATCTATTTTTTTTAAAGAATAAATTACATCTGATGGGTCGTGGTTTTTTAAAAACCTCTCACATTTAAAAGCCATCACACGAAAGTCATAACCCAAAATGGAGTTATGTTTTCTCCATGTCCAATCTTGTAATAGGCTAGAGTACGCTCGCGCCCAACTCTAAGTGGGGCCACGCTGCGTCCACACTCGACTCAAAGTTGGGTCAGGATGAGTCCACACCCTACTCTAAGTTGGATTTGGACGCATCCACGCTAAACTCCTATTAGGTTTAGCCTACAGTTGAAACCAACCACACTTGGGTTTGGCGTACCGCTGAGCCCACATACACCTGGGTTCAGTATACAGATGAACACAATTCCTCTTGGGATCAGTGTAACGCTAAACTCAACTCTTATTTGGTTCGGCATACTGCGGAACCCAAATACACTTGGGCTCAACATACAGTTGAACTCAATTCCTCTTACATTGAACGTAACTCCTACTGGATTCAGCGTACTGTTGAACCCAAATACACCTGGGTTCAACGTATAGTTGAAAAGGAACCCCACTTTAAGCCTCCCCTACCCTAGGCCTGGGCTAGTGATTATGATACCCATCACATCCTATTAATTATGAACAAGTAGCCCATACTTGTATTAATGAGATATGATGGTGTCAACAGTAGAATACTATTATTCTACCATTACGAGATTACATCTCTACCCCTCACACATCATATGTAGGAAGTCAAGACAAGTAATATAAAAGGAAGCTTGATTACACAGAAAAAAAAGTTTGAAACCTTATGTTCTTAGACATAAACACATTCCTTTTCTTCTTTCCTTACATCTACATCTTCTTCTGCATCTTCTTCTTCTTCT
>Ga0325411_1002143_pt1 | contig 22195 bp, 12 predicted proteins | sample PopdelMetagenome_13_FD_206181 | JGI IMG/M metagenome (GOLD analysis project Ga0325411, IMG submission 206181) | Populus deltoides microbial communities from Bellville, Georgia, United States - Xylem-PdIQD-R4 | ecosystem: Host-associated > Plants > Phyllosphere > Stem > Wood/Secondary xylem... | reverse complement strand
TTTTTTCTGTCTCCCTATTTTTTTTTATATATATATATATATATATATATATATATATATATATATATATATATATATATATATATGCGCGTGCGCGTAAATATGATAGCGGTTGTTTTTTAAAATATTTTTTTTTTTTAAGAAATACATTACAATAATATTTTTTTTAATTTTTAAAAATTCAATTTTAACATCAATATATCAAAATAATCTAGAAATATATATATATATATAAATAAATTTTAGTAAACCTCTCAGCTTGAACTGGAATCACGAGAGCTAAGGTTATGTTTGAGAACGTGGTGTAAACAACATTCCCTCAAATTTTGATTTATTTTTGTTTAAAATGAATTTTTTTATGTTTTCAGATCATTTTGATATGGTAATATCAAAATTTATTTTTTAAAAATAAAAAATTTTATTTTAATATATTTTTAAATAAAAATTACTTAAAACACCGTTACAACAACCCCAATACACCCCAAGTCAGCAGGGTTGCATACTATTTAATTTCTTATGCATTGCGATAGCAAGTTCAAAAGAAAAGAAGATGATGATTAAATCTGCGCAGCCCAGCCCAGTCCAAGAATACTGTCTAGTCTACACTCTTGAAAATGTGATTAAATCTGCCAATCCAATTATTCATTTAAACTCTTGTTAATTTTGCAGGCGAAACTTGAGGTAGAATGAACTTAGCCTGCAGTAGAACAGCCCAATCCAGAATTCTGTCTTGACCCAAGAAACCATGAACCACCAGATAACAGTATAAGAGGCATTGAAAAAAAAGCTCGAGATCACTAGTTACAATGGACTGACGATATTGTATAGGTGTTGGGAAAAAAGAAGAAGTGAAACATCATGAAAGCAGAGAAAAAGGTTCACTTTGACACCGAAAAGTCATTAGAAATCTTAAAAAATTAAAATATTTAGGGCTCCAATACTATTATAGAATACAAGAATGAATAAAAACAATATCTCATATAAAAAAAATTGTGAAGGTCTCATATTTATAGCTATCAAACCTATGCTTATAAGATAAATAAATACAAATCTTAAATTTCATAAATCACCTACAATTAATATAAGATTACAATAGCGAATATGAAAACTAAATATAATCTAATATTATTTAAGAAAGAAAAATACAAAATTCCACAAAAATTAGGATACAAAAATTTTTGTTTGATATTTATTACGTTTTATATTTAAGGAACAAAGGATAGTCAAATTGAATCAAATGGATAAGGGGAGGGGAGGTGGGAAAAAATCCCGAACAAGATATATTATAAAAATTGATTTTTAACTCTGCTGAGTTATTAATGAAAAACAATATAATTCAAACTTTTTTTTATTATTAACTTAAAACAAAAATAATAAGAACCAATAAACATCACCAAATGATCCATTACAGGTGTTAATTGAGTAATTACAAGGTCAAGAAAAAAAAGACACTTAATAGGCATATTCAGGATATTTGGGCCAAGTCAAGATTCAATACTTCAACAAGAAATGATCAGGCTTTAATTAATGTGATCCATGCAAAAAAAAAAAATAGATACTTTATTAGGCTAGAACATGCGGCAAAGCTTGGAAGCGAAGGGGTAAGCAAAAATCATTATTTCCTACAAGGTAAGGATTTCTTATTGGAAATGGAAATTAAAGGCACTAAACACAATTCTTCCTTATGAGTTATTAATTCCCTACAAATTCAGTAAATTTGACAACATTAGAGTTGACAACTTTAGTAATATTGGAATTCCTATTTTTGCAAGGAAACAAAGTTGGTAGCTTGGATTGTTTTGCTAGGAATCTTTAATTTTAAAGGATATTAAGTTGGCAACATTATTTTCTTTCTAAAGTCAGCAACTTGTGCAATTATATTACAAGGGTTCGACAACTATTTTTGTTGCAAGGGAATATATGGAAGCCATGCAATTAAGTTAGAATTAGGTTTTTGTTATTTATTTTCTAAACTTTGAAGTATTTTTAATTGGGTTTTTTAATATGAGCCTATTAGTCCATTAAGGTATATTTTATTTTGTGAACTATAAACACCATTTTGAAAGGGAAAATAAGTCAAACTTGGTCATTCAGATTTAATATTGTGTGTATATTAGATTTTGCTCATACTCTTGTTTTTTCATTGAACTCTCTAGGATTTATCAAAGATTAATTGTTTTTGTGGTGTTCATCATTATACTTCAAGTTTCCTATTCTTTATAATTAAATGGTTGGGGTTTTTCACCCAATAACTTTGATTTCTTGGTTTAGGTAATCATTGGGTTGGGTTTTTATCAATTTTATTTTAGTTTTTTTTTCTATTTTATTTTTGGATTCTAGGTTTCTTACCCTTCGGTTTCATATCAATTGATATTAGAGCATGATTTTAAAATGAATTTTTATCTATCTGTATTTTAATTTTAATGTTATTTGTTTTGATTTTCATCCTTAAATTTGCAGCAACTATATATATAAAAAAGATAGATGAAATTTTATGTTATGATATATCTATTGTCGAACAAAATAAAAAAAGAAAGTAAAGAAAGTAGAAATCACATCAATTTAATTTTTGTTATAAATATAGAGTTTACACAATTTGAATTTAGATTTTTGAAAAATTGCAATTTGCTTTAGTTGGTCTTTGGTCAATGGGTGTTGTTTGCTTGAAAATAGATTTTGGGTTGTTGAAATGATAAAATTTTGATTCAGAATGTGAAAGAACATTACAAATCAGATTCTCCTGATTTGGTTTGTTATAATAATAGGTGATTTCAAATTATTTGTTGAGTTCACAGTAGTTTCAGGGTTTAAAGATGAGTTTTATTTTTATAGTCATTTTTGTTTTCATATTTGTTTTTGTTATTGGATTCTTGATTGTCATGTATCTTGAAGTTTTTGGTTAGTTATTATGAACTAGATTTTTTTTATTGTTTTGATTAGTTTTCTAAAGAACTAAATATGAGAGCACAAGAGCTAAAAGGTGAAAAGGGGAGACTATTATCATGAAAAGCTAAAATCTAAGTGAAACACGAGTGGAGTGATATATTATTAAGTGTAAACCCATGAGGGAGTGTGTTAGGATTTTTTTTTATATACTAACATAAATTTTAGATTTGAGGATGTCTTTCAAAGGTGGTGGGTCATCACCTAAAAAAGAAAAGTACACCTTCTTTTCGTTATAGGTTATTCAAAAGTATTTTGAGCTTATGAATATGGTGTTTAGTGATATAAAGGGTTGATTGGACATAAATGATGTTATGATTATGAGTTTTCAAAAAGTGTCGTCCATAGGGGTTTCTAATGTCAAAAGACTAAAAAGACTTGATACTGGATAAGTTGGTTGACAAGAATGAAAATGAAGAATCTAAAAAATCTAGCCATGTATCATTTAGCTAAAGAAACAAATTTTAACAACGAAGAAATCATAATGATGAAAGGTTTTGACAAGCTAAGAATTTCAGCCATTGAGGAGTAGGAATAGATATAGTTTCATGATGGCTTTGATAAAATCTAGGGAGCATTAAGATAAAAAGCTCAGCCTTTCAGGAAGGAATGACTCTGATGCATTTTCAAAATAGGAGAATAAGATGAATTTCATCTTCGATTGTCATAACTACTTAGAAGAGAAGGAGGTAAAACTTGTGGTTGAATTTACTAATTATGTTATTATTTGGTGGGATCAACTTGTTTTGAGTAAGAGGAGAAATCATGATAGACTTATTAATATATAGGATGAGATGAAAGAAATCATAAAGAGGAGATTTGTCCCAATTCACTATTATTAAGAATTATATCAAAAGTTACAAAATCTAACTCAAAGTTTTAAGAGTGTAAAACACCATTATAACAAGATGAAAGTAGTTATAATTTAGGTGAATGTAGTGGAGGATAGAGAAACTATTATAGCTAGGTTTTTAAATGCTTTGAATTGTGAGATAGCAAATGTGGTGGAATTGCAGCACTATGTGGAGTTAGAAGACATGGTGCACATGGGTACAAAGGTGAAAAGGCAACTTAAGAGGAAATGTAGTCCACAACAAATCTAAAATTTAGGTTTTTTTTTCTTGAAAGCTAAATTATAAGAGAAAGGAGGTTGTCTAAACCAAGCCGATTACGGAATCTAAAACTAAACTATCTAAAGGCAAGAAAGAAGTCTACAATGATATTAGAGGTAAATCTGATACTCAAGTACCTTGTAATCATGATATTAAATATTTTTTATGTTTGGAAATATGTCACATAGCTTCTTAATGTCTAACAAAAAAGCTATGATCTTACATGATCATGGGGAGGTTGAAACCAAAAATAAAAGCAATGATGAGGAGATGTTGTCACTTGATGATGTTAGTGATAATGTGGAGTGTACAGATGAATTGTTTGTGATTAGATGAGCATTGAATATTTAAGTCAATGAGAATGATTTGAAGTAATAAAAGGAGAATACTCTTTATATGAGACTTCATATCAATAATGAGGTATGTAGTATAATTGTAAATGGTGGAAGTTGTGCTAATGTTGTTAGTACCACACTTGTTAAGAAATTGAATTTCAATACTACAAAACATTATAAACCGTATAGCTTTAGTGGTTGGATGAATATGCAGAATCAAAGGTTAATAAGCAGGTTTTGGCTTTGTTTTTTATTGGGAGACATAATGATGAAGTTTTATGTGATGCCAGTCTTATGCATACAAGTCATTTGTTATTGGGGGGTCATGACAATTTGATAGGAATGTTATATATGATGAGTTTAAAAATAGGTATTCTTTTATAAAAAGGGGAAAATTCATCACTCTTTTACTATTGTCACCAAATCAGGTTTACGAGAACCAATTAAAATTAAAAAGTGAGAAAAAGGTCAATAGGAGTGAAGATTTAGAAAATACCATGAGCCATGAGAGAAAAGCAAATGTCATAAGCTTCGAGGAGAAAAGAAAGTAGGATTTGACTGAAAGAGAAAACAATAAAGAACTAGTAAAGTGGAAAGACAAATAGAGTTGAGAAAAAAAAATAAAAAAGACAAAGGATAGTGTTAAAGGAATAATAAAGAAGTATGAGATCTTTTATACAAGAAAAGGGTGTTATTGAAAATGTTTTTTATACTAGCAATAGTATGCAAAATAGTGTTGTTGTTTTTTTTTTTTTTTTACAGGATTATAAGGATGTAATGTCCATTATGGTATTCCTAGTGGTGATTGGGTTTTGGTGCTTATGATAAAGGGAAGATTTCTAGTTCATAGGAGATCTAAGTTGCAGTTTAAAGGAGATGGTCCATTCCAAGTTATTGAATGAATCAACAATAATGCATATAAAATGGATCTTATAGTTGAGTATGATATTAATGTTACTTTTAATATTTACGATCTTTCTCTATTTGATGTAAGTGATGATTTAAGATTGAATCCTTTTGAGAAGAGAAGGAATGATGAGAACCAATAAGTATCATCAAATAATCCATTAGAAGTATCAAATGGGCTAATTACACTCAATGGGCTAATTTAGAATATTTTGGTCAAGTTAAGGCTCAAGACTACAACAAGGGATAATCAGGCTTTAAATAATGTGATTCATACAAAGGAATTACATCTTTTATTGGGCCTGAACATGCAGCAAAGCTTGGCAATAAAGGTGGAGAGGCAACAATGATTGTTTCCTTATGTTTTTTGGATTTCCTATAAGGCAAGGATTCCTTATTGGAAAGGAAAATTAAAGCCAGCAAACATAATTTTTCCTTATGAGTTGTGGATTCTATACAAAGTCGACAACTTTAATAGCATTGAAGTGAGCAACTTTGGCAGCATTGGAATTCTTATTTTTTAAAGGAAACAAATTCAAGAGTTTTGTTTTATAAGGAATCCTTGATTTTAAAGGATACCAAGTTGGCAACATTATTTTCTTTCCAAATTCAACAACAAATGCAATTATTTTATAAGGGTTCGGTAATTATGTTCTTTGCAAATGAATATGTGGCGGCCATACAATTAAGTTAGAACTAGTTTTTTGTTATTTATTTTATATACTTTGGAGAATTTTTAATTGGGTTTTAATGTTAGTCCATTAGTGTTTATTTTATTTTGTGAACTATAAATACCATTTTGAAAGGGAAAACAAGTCAGACGTGGTTCTTCAGAAATTATATTATGTGTGAGAGAGATTTTGCTCATACTCTTAGTTCTTCATTGAACTCTCTATGACTTATCAAAGATTAATTGTCTTTGAGGTGTTCATCCTTATACTTCTAGTTCTTGATTCTTTATAATCAAATGGTTAGGGTTTTTCTTCCAATAACTTTGGTTTTTTAGTTCAAGTAATCATTGGGTCCAGTTTTTATAAATTTGATTTTAGCTTTCTTGGATTGTTTATATCTTGTTTGTGGGTTTCAGGATCTTTACCCTCCGAGTTTGCATCAAGAAATAAATTAAAAATAAAATAAGTTACTTGAATCGATTTACAAAAATCATAGTAAATAGTCCAAAATATGTGAAAAGAGTTTTATTTTAATAGAGATCTTAAACCTCTTATTGCTTATTATTGGGATATATAATTAGTTTTTTTTAGTAAATTATAAACGAGTTTCTATAATTTTGTACAAAAAATTAAATAGGCCATTTAGTTTTAAAAATAATTAATTAGCCTTTATTTTAAAAAAATTATATGTAACGCAATCATTTTTCTTTAAGAAATAGAAAGGAAAAAGAAACATATGTTATAGAAAGACTAATGAGAAAATACTATATTTTTTTGGAAAAAAAAATTAAACATGGTCAAGAGTGGTCAAAAAATTAATTATTTATTTTTAATACTAAAGGGACTTTTCAATTTATTTTGCAAAGCTAAAAGGTTTAATTTATAATTTACTATATTTTTTTCTAGACAGGTGGCTCGTGCTTTGTTGCTGGCCATGTTGATTTTTTTGTAACGTAAAAAAAGATATTTGAGTGTTGCTAGTGTGTTCTAATTAAGGTAAAAAAAAAAAAAACCTTCTTAATTCATTTATACAATATAAAAGGCAACAACAATTAATTGATAGAATATTAATAGCAAAAGTGATAACGATAACCAAAAGAAAAAAGAACGATTGTCAAATAAAAAAAATAACAAAACTTAATTCCGAGATAACCTAACGAGGAAGGATAAAATTGATTAAAAAAATGAAAAATGACAAAAAAAAACCTCAAGTCAACCTGAGTTAGCATGTCAAATTCACAAACCAGGTAGTGAAGCTAGGCCAACTGTAATATCCCACATCAGCGGGTGAGGAGTTGGTAGCTGGCCTTATTAGTAGTGCTGGGTGCTAGCTTGTCAAACGCGTTTTGAGCCATGCGTGGTCACTAAGAAAAAAATCCATAAGGGCTGTAAGGCCCAAAGTGAACAATATATTGTAAGTTGGGCCAAGCTGTTACATTTGGTATCGGAGCCGACCTCACTAGCTTCCGGTTGTGCCGATGGGGTCGTCAGGCTCCTTAAAGGGGGTGGATTGTAATATCCCACATCAACGGGTGAGGAGTTGGTAGCTGGCCTTATTAGTAGTGTTGGTTATTAACTTGTCAAACACGTTTTGGGCCATGCGTGGTCACCAAGAACAAATCTGTGATGGCGGTAAGGCCCAAAGCGAACAATATCTGGCAGGTTGGGCCGAGCTGTTACACCAACCTTATAGAAAAAAATTTAAAAAATAATAATGATAGCCAATCCTCAACAATCTAAATGTAGAAAGATGAAATGAAAAAAAAACATTAACAAAAAGAAACCTAAAAAAATTAAACACCTGTAAACTCTAGTAAGACCATCAAATCTCGCAAGTCGCATCATGTGAATGAGACACTAGCTAAATGCTTTTTTTAAGGGTAATTCGGTCATTGAAATGTGCTTTTAAAATAAATAAAAAACAAGGAAACATAGGTGAACCCCCAAAACTTAAGTTTATCTTCCAAACTCACAACCTATGAAATCATAGACACAAGCATGTTAAAGAAGCTTAATTCCAACAAATTTAATGTTGAAAGATGAAATTTAAAAAAAAAATATTAATCTAAAAAATGAACCAAAGTAAAAAAAAAGATAAAAAAATGAATAAGGATTAGATTTAACAAGAAACAAATTGAATGAGAATGAAATCATTAAAAAAAATCAATTTAAAAATTATCTCAAGTTAAGAAAAAATAACAATTAAAAGAATGAGGACCAAATCTAACAAAAAAAATTAAAAGAGGATGAAATTGAGAAAAAAATCTAAATTTATAAATTATTTCAAAGAAAACAAAAATCAATGAAAAAGACAGGGACCTAATCTGAAAGGAAAAAAAACTTGAAAAGCTGTTTTGAAATTTTAGAAGGTCTACACAGAATTCAAGAAGAAGAAAGGAAAGAAGAAAATAAAGAAGAAACGATCGTCAATGCTAAACATAAGGTGATTCAGCCACACGTGCCACCTCAAGATGGATGGGTGGTGCGAATCTCGTAATTACATGGTCACGCAACCCACAATAAGATTGACAACGAGTCCTCGAAAGCCAAAACAAGCCTGATAGGAGTGTGATATAATGAGAACCTGTCCCAAAAAACCAACACTATTAAATTATGAACTCTCACCCCACGAACACCAATTCATGAATAAGAAGTATAAGGAAGACATCACGAAACCAGCTAATCTTCAATAAGTGAATTTAGTTCGTTAGAGAACCAAAGAATGCGAGAATATCTCTTATGCAAGCTAAATAAATTTGGTAGCAATAATATCATCAAGTCTAAATATTTTGTCCTTACAAAAAGTATTTATATTGTTGAAAATAAAAACCCTAATGGAACTATCCTCGTGGGCTAAATTGACCCACTTTCAATCTGACCCAAAATCTATACTAATAAATTTAAAAGTATGGACCCAAACAAGCCTTGGGTCATAGCTAAAAATGAATTAATAAATAAGCCCAAATAAGCTTTGGGTCTTAGTTAATTAATCAAACCCAAAAGTATAAATTAAGACTGAAAAATCAAGTGTTAAAATTCTCTCTAAGATGCTAAAACTTAAAGAAAGACAAAAGAAATAAAAGACAACTGAAACTAAAGTATTAATAGAGCCTCTAGTCGCCACACATCCTACGAAAGAAAGGACTCCAATTCATCAATGAATCCAAGCCACATTAGGAACCTTTGTAACCAAAGACCATACACAAGTTTAGGGCCTAAATAAGCTTAATTTACTCTCCATTTGTTGTCCAAAATTAATCAATTATAGGTCTAGATTGATTGGTAGAAACTACCCAAGAAAAAACATTTTGACGACGAATCTACCAAAACAGTAACAACTAGTTTAACTAATTTCAATAATACGTTTCCGAATTCCAATTGACATGAAATTTTACCATATTATAGTTCCATGTGTCTAGTATCTCTCTATAAAATTTCAATTCAATTTAATATACTTTTTAATACATATGCACGATCTCACAATACTGATTAGTAAGCATTTTAAGACAAAATTCGGACCTAACTTTGTTCGTATCAAGAGGCCGCCGAGACGGTGTGAACACCACCTTGAAAGCCACCATTCAATGACCAAACACAACCATACGCGCTGACCGAACATTGTGGAAGCTTCCCACACACCTTTTTTTTACTAATATTATATAGTTATTAAAAAATTTAATTGTTCTTAGTGGAATTGATTATAATAATAAAAAAAAACCATTATAAAAATAAAACAATGTCCCTCACAAAAGTAAAATTATTTTGGCTTTCAAGGTTTAAATGTCATTTGTCTAATAAAAAAAACAAAAAAAATTCTGTAAAAGACATTTATGTTTTTGACTTTTAAGAGATAATAATATCTTTACACTATGCTAAAACTATGCGTAGAAACTAATTTGCTCCCAATTATGTCAGTAATGTCTAATGAATCTTCGGTAATGTCTTTTGAAAAAGATGATTTTACACTCAATTGCTTTCAAAAGGGAAAGACATCATTGTTTTAATACACAGTACAATGAATCTTATACCACATTGTCTCATTGATGCTTTTTATTTTTTGTTTTAATTCTTTTGAGGATGTATAGTGAGCGGGGTTTGACTTCGGACTGGCTCGCATCATTCATTTTAGTTTGTAGGCCTGGCCTGCTAATGTATCGGGCTTTGCTCGAACTTTTAATTTCAGCCATCGGGCCATGCTCTATTTTTTATTTGATTGGAGTAGGTGATTTTGCAAAAAAAAAAAAAAAACAAATAGCCCAAAGCAGTAACGAAGCAGAAATTTTCTTATTAGTGCTCATTAGAATAGTAATTAGCCCAATTTTGAATAAGTCATTAGTTAGTTTCCACAAACCTTATTATTTCCAACAATAATTCATTTTAATTAAGCCCAAATCTACCTTTACATTAATGGTATATACTATATATTATGACTAGGACCAGTGCTAGTGCTAGGTCCTGGCGTCCAGCCATAAAGATATACTGAGTATTATTTTTTGTTTTTTCTGTGTTGAAATCCAACTCAATTCATGGATGTTCTGAGTCAGTTGCAGAGACAGCTTGCCGATTTCCTAGCTCCTCTCTACCGAGAGGTTAGTTTGTAATTATTATATGTAGTAAATATTCTGAAACTGAGAAAACTGTTTGATTTTGAATGATTAAGACAAATATACGATTTGTTTTCTGTTTGGGGAAACTAAGGAAATATTTTGAGGTTGTCTTTTTTTCTTTTTCTTGAATTAAGGGAAATCGTTTCTTGGTTAATATTTGGTTTCTTGATTTGGAATGGTTTTAGAGGTTTTTTTGACGAAAGGGTTTTGTTGGTTTTGAGAAAGGGTTTTGTGGACGATCAGTTTACTCAGTTGCAAAAGCTACAAGATGAGAGCAGCCCTGATTTTGTGATGGAGGTTGTGTCTCTCTTCTTTGAAGATTGTGAAAAGCTTGTTAATAATATGGCCAAAGCCCTGTGAGTTTGTTTTTCATGCCTTCATTTTCTTGGATTTCATGTAGAGATACATAAAGTTTTCTAGTTGATTGTGCAGCTCTATGCTTCTCGCTTTCTTGGCAGGCAGAAAGTACTTGTTCGCCTGGAAAATTGCCTTACTGGGTTTTTCTTTTTTCAGAGAACAGCAGGTTGTGGACTTCAAACAGGTGGATTCTCACGTTCATCAACTGAAAGGTAGTAGTTCCAGGTATTCACTCACATCCTTATTTCATCATAGGTTATTTGATTGTCTCATTTGTGATTTAGTCGCTTCCGTGGAGACATGTTTAATGACTGCATCAAAAATCAGTAATACCATGCCAGGGATATTTTGGAACTCATAATCATAACATTGGAAATTTGATGATATTAATATTAAGTCATGTTGTGGGAATCACTTTACATATTTGTTAGTTTACTGGATTTGTTTCATATATATATATATTTTTTGGTTATATTATTGCTTTTTATGGCTAACAGCATAGGTGCAGCAAGAATTAAAAATGTCTGCATTGCCTTCAAAACTTTTTGTGAAGCCCAAAACCGCGAAGGGTGAGATTTCTTAACACACGCCTTTATTGCAATGTTTTATTTTTTCCTTTCAATCAATATTAAGTCATAATTTTTATCCAGTTGCTCTTGAAAGTTTATCTACCATAAGATTCTTGATTATTTATGTTTTGGTTTGTTAGAAGTCGCAAAAGAATTATATGTGTAGATTCAGGTTTTTCTTTGTTATAATTTTTCACTCTTACAGCTGAGTTCCTATGGTCTCCTGAATTGTATATAACTTATTTAAATGGTCGTGGATATAAAGTTTGACAATTTTGAATACTATACCAGTTAAGCAATTAGTTTAATAGGTTTTCATGAGATGGCCATGTTTCAGGAATGGTCTGTCTGCTTTCCTTGACTGATTATAGAATTAGGATGAAGTCCTAAAAACTTCTGCCATGACATTGAAGCTGAAAGATCAATGACTGTTGAAGAACTGGAGCCTTGATTTGCTAATGTAATTGTTATTAAGTTCCTTCATGTTGATCTTGCTGGGTATTTATTGGCCAGTTTTTTTTTTTGGCTTTTTACCTAAGTCTTATGGCAGTTGCAGAGGATTTTGATTGACCCCAGAATGTCTGTGCAGGTGTTTGAGATGTCTGCAACAAGTAAATCATGAGTACACGCAGTTGAAAGCCAATCTTCAAACTCTATTCACGGTGAGTAAAAAATGTGTAGTAAAAAGATTACTTCATCTGTTGAAACTCCATCATTGTTGTCTAACACATCATTTTAAAATCCCTAGTTTGATTTAGTTTCCGGTGTCTACCCATGTGCCATGTGGGAATCATGGGGAGTTTTTTTTAGAAATTCCCTTCCTTTGGGTGATTAAAAATCACTCAAGCATCTTTCTTGTAAAAAATTAGAATTTGTTTTGACATTTCTGTATCAATTTCAATCTTAAGTAAACGGTTTTCATTTTTTTTTCTTCCTTTTTGGCTGCTGTAGCTGGAGCGACAGATTGTGGCAGCAGGGGGTTCAGTTCCAGCTATGCAATAAGTAATGTTGATGTAACTCTTCTATCAACACAAATAGAAAGGTGAAAGTTAGTGTTGCAGATACAGTTGTAAGTTCAAGCTTATTGGAGTTCTTCAAAATTCACATGATAGGAGAGTAAATGTGAATTGACTTTTATATATCTTCTGCCACAACGCCTACAATTTCGGCCGCTTCTCAGTGGGTCCAAATTTGTTGTATCTAACTAGAATGCCAAAGTTATCTCTAGGCTCATCAAACTGTTTACAATAGCCTAATGTGAAACCCATTAAATGCATGAAGCAGATGAATTCCTGTAGATATATAGTAATTCATGGAAAAATTAAGCATTCCAGCATAGTACTGCATATGATCACTTCATGGTTGATTTGTGATGTTTGAAATGTTAATTAAAATTGCATCATTGTTCAGATCAAATCATCAGATTGGAAATATTGTCATTACTGTGCATAGGTCATGATTTGTGAATATAATCAGTGCATGTGTTCATGTGATGTATGTTGTTTACATGACGATGTTAATGTTTAAATGCTTGATCTATGGCATTTACCACTAACCACTACCCTTCTAGTAGATTTCCTTTTAGTTCATAGGAATGCTCTCCTGAACAAAAGAAAAAAATCCTCTCACCTGTCAGCAATAAATCCATCTTTTAGATCCTGAATGGATACTTGTGAAACTAACCAGAAAATTTCCCATTGGTTTCCATGCCCTGTTGGTGTAGAATGTAATTTTCCCATCTCCTGGTTTGAGGCCGCTCTCTCATTATTTACCCAAGCTCTAATGCCAATTCTCACAAGCATAGCATATCTGCTTAATAACAGCAATGCAAATTAAGACGTTGGGAAAGCATAAAACCTTTCCCACAAGTGCATTAAGTATAAAGGCAAGCAGGAAATACTTCCTATGCATGCAAAACACATCGTTCAGTTTATAAGCAAATAACTATGCTCAACTATAGGTTATGGGAGTACTCAAGTAGAGGAATGCTGTTAGGCATGAGAACTGATGAAGGTGTGAAAAAACTTCACACAAAAATCAAGTCTCCCATGGTCGTATCTTGAGCTAGTGGAGTGATGGGTTTGAAGGCTTATGGTTTGGGTTGTTCCTGAAAAAACAGTCTTGATGTTGGAAACGGGGACCCTCTGAGAAAATAATGTATAAAATGCAAGTGAAGTTTAAGGGATGTGTATTTGTTGTGTGTAGATTGTGCTTCTAAACTTAAAATTTGTATGCTTGTACGACCTGGCCATGGTGAATAGCCCTAGCTTTCAATAGGGAGTAGTTCAGGCTATGGTTATTGGTTAAGTTGATTTGTATGTTGGACTTGTATTGCTAGGATCAAATTTACTCTCATTGGCCTGGTAATTGAGTGTATTGATATACTCTTTTCCTAGTGAAAGAGAAGATTGAATCTTGTTCCATGTTTGTCTAGGTTGATGTGCCATGTTCTTTTGGGTTGCTGTACTATGCACTTTGGTTGGAGACGGTGGCTAACCGTTGGGGGCATGGAGAGTAGGGTGTAGTAAATGGTGTAAAAATGTGGTGCTGCATAGAAAAGTTTGCGGGGAAACCAAATAATAATAATAATAATAATAATAATACAGGGGCGTGCCAGGTCGGTGCAGGGTGTCGGGTGTTCTCGGGCTGAAATTCTAGCCCGTTAAGGCTGGATTCGGGCGGGTCTAAATGGTTGGAAAAATATTTTATATATATATATATATATATATATATATATATATATATATATATATAAAAGGGTGTTATAAATAACTAAATGTGAAATGCTACTCGTTTCTGTTTTTCTGGCCAGGGGAAACTTAAGTTTGTATTGGTGTGAGTGAGAGAACCAGTCACGTGAGCAAAATTAACCATCAAACTCGTACCGTTGATTTTGCTGATGATAGAAAACGGTGATTAAGTGTGTTTTACATTGCTGTTATACCTTACTTTGGAAAACTTTTTTTAAAAAAATAGTTTTAAATTATTTTGTGTGTTGAATTGTTTTGATGTATTGATATTAAAAATAAATTTTAAAAATAAAAAATATATATTATTTTGATATATCTTTAAAAAAATTGCATTTTAAAAAACATTTATTACACTCTCAGATAGGCAACTGAACTCAATCTTGAACACTTTGAATTCTAATTATATTCGGATAAATTAGGCAATTAGCATGCAAAAACAAAAGAAATGGAGAATTAGCATAAGAGCAAGTTTTGGCAAAATAACATATTTTTAGATGTTGGGGTTTAGAATTGTGACATTTTAATGTCGCTGTTTAGAAACGTGATATTTAACAAAATATTATGGTTTTAAACCACGACATCTGATTAAATTCATAGCAAGCCGAGCAACCATTTCATAATAGTTTGTTAAATCGGCTGATCGTTTGACACTAAAAAACAGAGTTAATCTACTATGCAAACAACAAATTCTTGAGATTTTAACTGTAGTCTGTTTTTTAGTTTGCAAGTTGGATAAAGATGTATATTTTGACTTAGAACATATTAGGAAAAAAATTCATAAAATCATAGTTTTGTGTGAACTGATTGATCGATTTATACAACTAAATCAACTGACTGACCAATTGAGCTAAAGGATTGGTAGTAGAGTTACTGCACCGTCTAAATCTAACAAATGAAAGTTTTTTTTTTAGATTTATTATTTACTTTGTTAATCTGATATTTAATTTAGTTAATGATTTTAGAGGGTTAAAAATTTTATAATTTTAATAAAATTTAGGTAGAGTTTCCTCTATATAGGAACTATACCTAAAATTTTGTTCCACTTAAAAAAACCTATAAAAAAACCACAATAACCAAACTCAACAAATCCTCACATTTAATAATCACAAGTAGCCTCAAGAATGCAAATTATAAAATATATATACATGCAAAATAAGTCAAAACACTTAAATAATACAACATTGAAGTAATTAAAATCCTAAAATTTATAAACATAACTAATCTATCTACGTCTACATCATCTACTGGTAATCTAGGCTCATCAATAGCACGTCTGGATTCAGCTCTTGCATCTACCTGCATGGCCTCGTCTTCTGCCATGACATTATCAAGAATTAATTTATCTTCAAAGGTTTCAAGTCCTGTATGGCAAACATTGAACCACCAAGACACATGTGTAACCTCTTTTTTTTTTGTCAATATTACAAAGCACTAATGTGACCTTCTGACCCTCTCGTAGCATAAAACCAACCTAATTTTAACAAAACATTAATGTTAAATTAAACATAAAACTTATTGTTTAACATATATTGATTAAAAAAAATTAGATTACTTATGATATTTTGAATCCACTAGGCATGTTGTTTGTACTGCATGTATTCAGGTGAAGGAACCTAATCAGGATTTAGAGTAATGACCCGATATGTTATACTCATGTACCACATCAAATACTTCTCATTTATAATAATAAGATGCATATCTGTAAATATCTCATTCCTTTGTGCATCCTACTGTGACACATAAGCTTCATGATGACTTAACTAGTCATAATCATTATGTTTACCCTAACGAGTTATGGCGTGCTAAACATCACTCGTATCGATATCGACTCGAATATGTTGTTTGTACCTGAACTGGCATATTACCCGATCTGAGTAATATAGCTCGATCATCTAAAAAAATATCTGAGGGACTAATGATGGCAATATGTCCATCCTGATAGTGTAATTAGCTAGAGCAACCATCAATCTTTCATTCATGTAAGGCATCCATTTGACCTTTAAAGTAAAAGTTTATTAAATACTAAAAAGATACAATTCGAAGAAGTCAAGTTTTTTATTTTACAAATTGCTCAAGAAATACCTAGATAGCATGCTGCTCATCTAGCTCACTTCGATAAAATGTCAATATATGTGTTGGTTTATTTTCAAAAATTCTACCAGCACAACACCTAGCATTACAAATATATTAGTTTAATTGCATTGTTAAAAGTTACAATTAGACAATATAAATTTGCATCAAAATTGCAAAATAACTTTACAATATTTGTATCCTAGTGGGATTTGTAGTGTAATCCACATAGTTTGAACAATCATAGACACTAATTTGGGTATCTAGGGCTAGCCAACATGAAGATACTTTCAGGATCTTAACTTTTATTAAATAAAAATGAGTTAATTATTTACTATTAACAACAAATATTTTAAATGTAAATAGTTATAATCCAATTTTTCAATTCATACCTGAAGAAGTAGCAAACATCCCCCCAACTTGTTTGGTCCTCTTCATGCATGCAAAACATAGATGTCTGTATAAGCATTCTAAGACAGCAGATCCCCAACTATATGTGGGGGTAGCATCAAAATTATCCAGGAGCATTAGATAAATTAATGGCACTTATCTCCCCATGAAGTTTGTAAGTAATACACTGCTAAATAGATGCAATATATATGCTCTCATATATCTACATAACATATTAAAATTATCATATTAACTCATTCAAACTTAACAAATAATCAACACATTAAAATGTCATTCAAATCATAATTTAATTTGTACCTCTGCAAGACCTTGTCGTTAATATCATCTCATGGTGTTGTAAATGTCTCCTCAATCCATTTAAGACGTATACTACCCCCTTTAAATTTAGAAGGAGTGAGTGTTAATCCAAATGATCACTTATATAACATAATTCGATTATAAACGTCAGTAACTGTGATTAAACGTCAATCAATAGGCAGTCCAAATAAAATCATCACGTTGTGTAGTGTTAATGTCATCTCCGCATACCTTAGATGGAACGTGTGTCTCACATCTTCATAGCTCAATCAGTGCATGGATCAAGTCATGGTCAAGCTTGATATGATCTAGACAACTAACGTACAAAACACCCATCTGAAACACATATGGTTGAACCCGCTCGTGCAATATCACCCTTCAATGTGTATGACAATAAATAATGGACTCATACTGTATAATAATTTAACTTATAAGTACATGCATATATAATACCTTTAATGATAAGTAAATTAAAAATATATTAAAACTAAATATACTAACAATACTGGCAAATACATCATCCAATCGATGTTTATCTTGTAACGTAAGACAAAAGTGTCGGTGGGTTCGGTAAGCACGTTTTGTGATGGATGCTCCTCATGATCATAATCATACTCTCCCTGCTTATAGTCATGCTATCCAGAAATATCATCGTTCAAATGTAGACACTCAACATGAGTAGACGATATGTCACCTCGAGTGCATGACATCTTATGTAATAGTATTTGTGATTGATATGAAATTAGATAAGTTTAATATGTTTAACAAAAATATAATAATATATCATAACATAGTTTGCATACAATTGTGTTGTCATATTTACATTGTCGATTATGATATATTTTTCAATTATGACTTATGTCATTGCATATGTCACACCTATAATATGTATGATCTTCTCTTCCATCCATCTCGTTGTGCAAACGAGTAGATATTCTTCAAACACGCCTGAATTTTCATTTAGATGAGTCTGCTTCAACTTGAGGTCCGGTGTAATTACTCCATTCTAGCTCGTTTGGTAATAGGCATAATGACATGTCATATGCTGATTTATAGCTCTAAATCGTGTAATGATCATCAACAAACTATGTGAAGTCTAAGTGATTCTTAGCACAACATGTGAACATAGACGTTGAAATGTCTATTATTTACCATTTACGCATGTTTTATCATTCAATCTGATTGTTTGTCTGACTTCTTTTACAACACCTAATTTAATAGGGGTTTTGACCTAAACATATGTTGATTAGAGTCAAACAACATTACAGTAAGATCTCTTAACCTATCCTTACTCACTATCGGCTAAATTTTCCCACGTTAAATAAAATCATTAGCTTTATATATCAGCTTAACCCAATAAATATTACACCTGTAAAATGATAATTGCACCAGAGCTAAAATAGACATTGCACGAGCACCTTTTAAAACATGATTAAATAATTATGAAAGATTAATTGTCATATTACCATACTGGTGACCGTCATCATAACATAAAGCTCATTTTTCTTTTGATTCTCATTCAAGTCATTCTTTATATGTTGAGTTCAGCTTACACATTCTTTCATACCATAATCAAATTTTTGCTTTAAAAGTTTGTGACGTATCCTCATTAAATCTTTTTTTGTAGTTAGGTCTTTGAATTGATAATTGAAGTTACTAATAAAATATCTGGCACAATACTAATGGTATTCTATAGGTCCATGCCAAACTTTTGCTATTACATTATTGATGTCTATGTATTTATCTGATATTATACATATACATATCATATCACTAATCATGTATCTTTGTAAGCAAAGCAAAAACCATCTCCATTTAGAATTATTTTCTTCATCAACAATTGCAAAAGCCAAAGGGAATAACTCATTATTTGCATAAAAAGCAATTGCAATCAATAACTTCTCATCATATCGCTTATACAAATATGTACCATCAACACTAATGGGTGATTTATAATGCCTGAAACCTTCAATACAAGGACCAAATGACCAAAAAAAAAACTCTCTAAAAAATCACTATACTATCATCAAGATTTTGTTTTGCGATAAAACAACTGTTTTAGGGTTTGATTCTTTTATTGCCAACAACCTAGGCAGTTTTTCAAAAGACTCCTTATGTGAACCAAAAAAGATGCTCAATCACCTTTTATTTTGCAACTCATGTTTTGTCATATGCAATTTTATATTTGTAATGCAATTTTATTTTATTTTGTATACTTGCAATCGTCATTAAAAGCTTATTCATAACAAATATTGATATAGCATTAACAATAAAATTTGCATCAAGCTACTGGTGGTTTTTTGGAAAAGGTCAAAACACACATGTGTAGTCCTTTTAACTTTGTTATCTTAAATAAATCCAATATTTTATGATATTCCTTATGCAAATACCACTTGCATTCAGGTGCTTACACATATTGTAATTAAACAAATGCAGAGTTTGACAGTTGGAATCAGTATTCAACCGAATGTGCAATATGCCACAATTTAACTATATTAACCAATCTATTTTTACTACTGAATGTTTGTTTAACCTCCAAATTAGACCCTCATAAAATACATCTATGACTAAGTGTCCAATCATTAGAAACAACAAAACTAGACCCAGAAACATCTTTAAATTCAGGAATATGAGGTATGATTTCATCAATAATATCATCATCAACATTATTATCAACATCATCATCAATATTTACCATTATATTTGGGTCTAACGTATCATCATCATCATTGTCACTAGTCTCAGAATAGTCAAATCTATGTTGATCAGCAAATGGATTGTCAAACATAGTGTCATTTATCCGTTGCAGCAAATCATTCAACAATAAAATTTTTTTTTACCTCTACTAACTGATTTTGAAGGACCAGGAAAAATATCAGATTTTGGTCGATTACTCATATACAATATCGTCATGTTCAAACCACTTTGAATGAAAGAATCAATCATTGTCTTAAAACTACCATCACACACAATTAATACAAAATAATATTGATGTTCACTAATTTGACAACTCTAAGTTATTTCAACATCAATATCATTATAATTCCATCCAAATTCATGACAAATAATTGCTTTCATTTCTGCATATGACATATCTAAATTAACATTTAACAACAAACTACTCTTGCCATTATATGTGATATTACTATTCACATCAGGAACAATAGTGTTATCGTAATGACATAACATAAATATATTTGAAGATATTTTGTGAAAAAAAGCCAAATCAGATCCTGGTCAATTGGATTTAAATTTAACTAAATTGCATTACCCTAATATTAATTAGCAAAATTCATACCAAATTTAATTAAATTCTCAAAATTTAACGTAAAAACAAACTTGATCAAAAGTAAACATAATTCATGATACCAAATCTAATTGATATTTTCATACTCAATTGCATTAAATCAAATCCAAATTCATAGCAAATTAAAATAATTCAAAGAAAATATCATATTCATCAACTTATCAACAATTAAATGCAATGTATAATTCATTATAATTATACTGCATCCATGCTCTATTGCATGAAATCATCAAGGATAGTTAATTACATTATTACCTTATTCCAATAATACAAAAAAGTCTCTGATTCAGCAACTTATCCAAAATTAAACGCAACATATAATTAATTCATAATTAATTTAAGTTATTTTTATGATCAACTTTAATTAATGGTATTCATAACTTATTTATTATTAATTTGACAAACCCTACATTCACCCTAAACTATAAATTCAATCTCAATAATTATTTTATTTGAACTAAATCAAACACAAATTCATAGCAATGTAGTATGTTTACCTTGCTTGTAGGACTAGAAAAATAGTTAGGGGCGGCGGCGGAAGTGGCGGCGGCAAAAAAGGCAATGATGGATTTTGAACCAAATGATGCTTAGAAACTATAATGCTTTTGATTTTTGGTTGTTTTAAGGAAAAAATAAGTGTTTATTGGATATTTTAGAGAAATAAATAGTGAGGTGCTTGTCGGTTTGGAGAGAGAGAGAGAGAGGGGTAGATCTGTATCTATTCTTTATGTTCTTTGACATGAAAAAAACTTAAATTTTAATTGATCTCACGCTTTTGAAGTGTGTCAACTATCTTGACGTACTTAAAAAAAATGATATTTATTAAATGTTTCTAATAAAAAATATAACAAGATAAAAATGTGTTATTTTACAAAAATAAAATAAAATTAAAAGATATTATTTTACCAAAACTTTAAATTTACTATACAAAAGTTTTTTTAAAAATCCATTTTATTCAAGGAAACAAGTCACGTACCACTGTTGAAGCAATGAATCCATGCTAGATGTGGGCGGCAGAAGTCGGTTGTCCATACTCATTACTCTGTGAGCTTTAGGCAGGCATTTGCGGCTTATGATCACCCGGCCTTGTTTGAACCACATGCAGTTGCACTCAGGGCCTCCATCCTCCATTCTAGTCCTTTTTTTTGTTTCGCAAGTCAACGACATTTGAACAAATTAACTCGAGTTCCTGCCTTGAAAGACTTTTGGTCCCATGAATTCAGCTCGTGATAATTATAATTGATTTTTTTTTCACTTGGTGCCGACACTCTCAGCCCAGCCCCATTATGCAATTATTAATATGTTTATTTGGAAAAATACTAAGGAATGCCAAGTAGATTATAATTCATTTCAGCCAACTTTGGCACTACCTACCATCGATTATTCCAATTATTATATGCTTTAGGGTTCACTCGTGTTATGGACTCCATATTGCACTATCAATTATCAGATGTGAGGCGAGGCTTGCAGCTCAGTGGTTTTGATAGACTTTGTCCTGCTTATGTGTTCTGGGTTCGAGTCTTTGTGTATACGCCTGTCACTCCCGCGGTGTTTTACATGTCTACTGGGCTTGCAGAATGTTCAATGAGTCCGGAGATTAGTCGTGGTGCGCGTAAACTGGCCCGGACACCCCGGGTTATAAAAAAATATTATCAGATGTGAAGGAAGATTATTAATAATTGATTTGGGAAAAGAAAATGCTGCACACACCATATGTTATGAGAAAAGATCAAACAAATTTAATCGGGTTCTTACTTCCACGACTTCAATTAAGATTTAATTTATTTTTTATAACTCAATTAAGCAAACGTAAACACTTTCCTTAAGAAAAAATTGAAGGAACCAGTGATTTTCAAATCA
>Ga0325411_1002142_pt1 | contig 22196 bp, 13 predicted proteins | sample PopdelMetagenome_13_FD_206181 | JGI IMG/M metagenome (GOLD analysis project Ga0325411, IMG submission 206181) | Populus deltoides microbial communities from Bellville, Georgia, United States - Xylem-PdIQD-R4 | ecosystem: Host-associated > Plants > Phyllosphere > Stem > Wood/Secondary xylem... | reverse complement strand
CTAGTTGGTCCAGTTACTAGGCTTAGGGCTAAGAAGTTCAAAGAAGCTTTCAATGGACTTCTTAAAGATACATGGGCTAAGGTGGACTTCAAGAGGATTTGTAATAATAAAGAGCAAGCCTTGATTATCTGAGTTATATTTAAGAGGGGCTTGTTGGTGGAACCAAGACCATTACACAAGGATTAGGAGAAGAAGACTAGATTCGGACAGTTTAACCTTTTGTTACTATTTTGGTCATAATTGGAGCCACAGATCGAATTTTGATGTGATTCTAGCTGGGATGGAAATTAGACTTCCATAACTTTACAACGGTATATGGCACGCCTTCTAATTCATTAAGACGAGAGAGAACCATCCATTTTAAGTTGGGTCTTACTGCTGCCACACAGAATACGGAAACAACGAACTTGTCTTATTTAATTAGTTGGGCTATCAAACTTTATTTATTTTGAGAGGAGACAACTTGTTTGGGTTTTAGACTTGTTTATTTTAATTAGTTTGGTCTAGTTTTAGCTTGGGTTGATTATTATTTAAATTGGGTTTATGTGAGATCCATTAGGAAAACTAGAGTTTTGGCTTAGAGTTTAAATACTCTTTAGGAATATTTTTAGGGCAAACTTTTTATAATATTTTAGCATTGTAGCTGAATTTTGGTTGCTCAATCTTGGTTCTTGATTTAACTTTCAACTCTTCAAAGAATTGACCATTCTTTGTTGTGAATTTATTCTTTTGCTCGTCTCTAGTTGTAGGCATTGTGATCGAGTTGGTTTATAGTCTTGTTGCCTTGTAACAAGTCTTCCATTGTAATAAGCTCATTCAAATCTCAACAAACTTGGGTTATATTGATCTTGGGGTCGCGAATACCATTAAATTCCGCTAGGGCCTTGATTAATCTGAGTCATATTCAAGAGGGGCTTGTTGGTGGAATCAAGACCATTACACAAGGATTAGGAGAAGAAGACTAGATTCGGACAGTTTGATCTTTCGTTACTCTTTTGGTCATAACGGGAGCTACAGATCGAATTTTGATGTGATTCTAGCTGGGCTGGAAACTAGACTTCCATACCTTTACAACGGTATATGGCACGCCTTCTAATTCATTAAGACGAGAGAGAACCATCCATTTTAATTAGGCCTTACTGCTGCCACACAGAATATGGAAACAACGAACTTGTCTTATTTAATTAGTTGGGCTATCAAACTTTATTTATTTTGAGAGGAGACAACTTGTTTGGGTTTTAGACTTGTTTATTTTAATTAGTTTGGTCTAGTTTTAGCTTGGGTTGATTATTATTTAAATTGGGTTTATGTGAGATCCATTAGACAAACTAGGGTTTTGACTTAGAGTTTAAATACTCTTTAGGAATATTTTTAGTGCAGACTTTTTATAATATTTTCAGCATTGTAGCCGACTTTTGGTTGCTCAAACTTGGTTCTTGATTGAACTTTCAACTCTTCAAAGAATTGACCATTCTTTGTTGTGAATTTATTCTTTTGCTCGTCTCTAGGTGTAGGCGTTGTGATCGAGTTGGTTTATAGTCTTGTTGCCTTTGAGCAAGTCTTCCATTGTAATAAGCTCATTCAAATCTCAACAAACTTGGGTTAGATTGATCTTGGGGTCGCGAATACCATTAAATTCCGCTAGGGTTCGCATCACATGAAGTGCATCTTTTTGCAAAATCCAAACCATAACACTTGATAAGGTTAAAGTTTATTGATTTTAATTGCTTGCGCTTGAAATGAGGAAAGACCATCTTTGTTATCCCTTTCACATTCTAAAATGCACTTATCCCCTGTGGTGTCCCTTTTTGAGCATGAATAAACTTTCTTTCACAAGAAAACCCTGACCAAGATCACACCCTACACTAGGGGCAATAGCCAAGAACTACAGCCTACGTTACATGCTTTTAAAAGTCCTTTCTAATTAAACAAGCAAGCAACCTGGAACAATAAACAACACTCTCAAAATGCAAAAGTACTTTTTCATAAGAGTCATGATATCAGGAACAAGCTACTCATTATTATTCATGCTAATAAAATATGTATTCAAAAAGAGACAAATGTTTCTTAAACAAAATCTCGAGCTTTTACTTGAGTCTTTTGTTTTGAAACCCATAAAAAGTAGAAGGTCACCTTATCATGTACCTTCACCAATTGCAATCTCGTCGACATAAGAACAGATCATCCCCTTTCTAAAAAAATACCAGAAAGTTGCAAGATTTCAAAAGCAAAATGTTTTAAACTTACATTAAAATAATTTTTATTTTCAAAATGGAAGGTCAAGATTTCAAAAGTCATTCCGAATAAAGATTCCTTCACTGAAACTAAAAAAAAAGAGAAATGAGAGAAGGGTTACTCAAAACCATTATTATTCTGAGTCGCTGACAGAGCACACTTAGGGGTAATGGCCAGTATAAGAGGGCAATATTATGCTTAGAAGGAGATTTGATCTCTTTAGGGTAACAATAAAAAAAAGGAAGGAACATTTCCTACAACGAGATAAGGGGGTATTTTTGTTTACAAAAGGTAGTTTGATCATTTCAAGATAACTAGTAACACTGAAGGTTGTTAGTAAAAAAAAAAGAGTAATGAATGATCCTCTCAAAATAATTAACAAGACAGAGAATTTCTAGCAAGTAAATGGATCGTGATGGGCACCAAAAAGGCTAAGCTAGGTAAAATTACAAATGTTTTAGAAGAGACCTATATAGGCTAACTCGAGTGGGCTAGAAGCCAAGAGATTAGAAATAACATACCTCACTAATCAAGCAACAAAGAGATTAAAGAGAAGGGGGACCTATATTTCAAACCAGGTAAAAATACATGCATGTCATCTAACTCAAAATTATTAAACAATATGTTCTTGCATATTATTCATAAGAAAATTCTCGATGGGATCCATCAAAAGGAAGGCCACCTTGAAATGGCCAGCATGAAAAATTTTTACTTGTGAAAAATCTTCGTATTTTTATTGGGTAGATCACTCATTACAATGAGATCAATGTTGAAAAGCTTCCAAGTTTTTTTTTTCACGAATTGGCAAGTCGCTAATGAGAATTAAACCAATTGAAAAATCTTCATACTTTTCAATTGAGTAGGTCACCCATTACAATGAGACTGATAATGAAAAACTTCCAAGTTTTTTTTTCACAAACAGGCAGGTCCCCATGAGAATTAAACCAATTGACAAATCTTTGTATTTTTCACCAACGAGCAAGTCGCCTAAAACAATTAGACCATTTCTTAAAATTTTTGGATTTTTCATTGACAAGGTAGGTCACCTTTCAAATGACTAATTTTTAGATTTACTATCTCTCAAGGAAGGTCATCTGCCAATTTACTACATTCGAAGCTTTCAAAATTTTTGAAAGAACTAAAAGTTTTTTTTCCATGTCTACTATTCTTTACAAATTTACTATGCAAAGCCAAAAGAAAATGAAATTTTCCAATGTCTTTGCTTCATAAATATTATAAAGAAGGGTCAACTGTCATAACCCATTTTTGAATTTCCAGCAAAATAATAAATAAATAAATAAGAAAAATAATTTGAGAATTGGGTCAAGACAACACAAATTGAAAGTTTGGGAGACTAATAAAGAAGAAATTATAAAGTTGGAAGTCAATTTGGTCAAAATAGGAAGAATTGATAAGTTTAGGGATTTAATTAACCTTGAATTAGGTTAATGAATGCAATCAGAGGCTTAATTGGAGAAATATCAAAGTCCATGGTCAATTTGGGTCAAAATTGCAAGAAATTAAATTTCAGGGACCGGAGTGAATAGGTGATGATATTATTAATTGATATTACCAAAGGTAATTTTAAAAGAATTAAAAGTTTAAGGAGTCAACTAAAGACTGAATTCATTAAATTTGAAACCAAGGACTATTTTGTAATTGACATAGAAATCCAGATGTCCAATAGCATTTGATCCAGGGGTGAAATTAAAAAAAAAACAAGATTTTCAAAAATAAAGACTTGATTATAAGATGTCAGAACTTCAGGGGCTAAATTGAAAAAAGATCATCTCAACCTAAAACAACATTGTTCAATAGCTACTCATTTTCTCCTTCCTCTGAAATATAGAAACATTTACACGAGAAAATTGCCAAAAATGGCATCGGCCAGACCCCAATTCCCCATCAAATCCAAGCTAGAATGTAGACCAAATGATCTACCACAAATCCCAAACTGGTTTAACTCACTTTGCGCCCCCTCTCCCCCTCCTCCTAGATGACCCATCACCAACAGTCCAACAATGGCAGGATTGTTGGTATTCTAATCCCACCAAACACGAAGCAAAATTTATATTCATATAAAATCACGATCCTACAAAGACAAGGATCAAATTTCTCTCAAGGATCGAAATGATTGGGTTCCTAGTGACCATAATACTAGGTGGCGCCAGACATTTTCCTCTATAATAACAAGATGTCAGATATATGTTCCTTTTCCTTTAAAACATTAAAGTCATTATGATGTCGGGTGCGATAATATCAAACCTCCCTAAACGACCACCAACCATCTCCACCACCAACCAGCAACACCCCCAACCCACGTATCCTTTTCTTCTTCTTCCCCATGTGGCGTTGCATATAGAATTCATTCTGCATGTAGTGGCTAAAATAATTAACATGATTGCTGGGTTGGGCTAGTGACCATGTGGGTCTGGGTTGGATTCGTTTCAGCTCAACCTAGATGGTTGGGTTAGGTCTAACCTAACATAAAAAAAAGAGGTTGGGCCGAATCGAGATTGGGCTCCAGGCCAAGTCTAAGATTAAAAGCAAATAGGGAGACGGTTGTTGGGCAACGAATCGGCCCAACCCAACTGAGTCAAGTTGGACCTCTTTTAGCCCAGCCCAGATGGCTAGGCCTGGTTCAGCCTAGATAGTCAGGCCGGGTCTAGCCTCATATATTTAATAATAATATTCAAAAATTCAAATTTTTTGAAAGGCATTTTAAAATTATTTGTGGGTTCCTTACATGTTTTTCCAACAATTTTACATAATATCGAGCTATAGACTTACACTATAAGATAAAAAATACCTGATTTTCTCCAAAACTTAAAAAAATATGAAAATTTATAAACAAACTTTCATTTCAAAAAAAAAATGTGTTTGGTTTTCATGTATACAACCAAATCCTAATAGTTTTTCATGCATACATCCAAATCATTTTTATCATATTTAAAAAAAATGCAAAATGGATATCGTAACAAGTTTATGATTATTTGTTAGGATTTGATCAAAATACAAAAAAACCTTCAACAATTATTTTGTTTTATTAATATTTGGAGTGTGAGAATTTAGCTATAGACTTTAATATTTGGAGGTATAAAATTGCACTATAAAGTATACCCTCAAGCATTAAAGAAACAAAGTGTAAAATAAATGCAATGCTAAAATTTAGACTTTAGAACGGTTAAGATTAAACTTGGTGTGGTAGAGACTTCCTTAGAAAATTTTAGCATAATAAGAAAAGTTTAGCATAATAATATATCATAATAATTATTTTTTTGTTTTAAAAAATTATTTTTTAATATTATTACATCAAAACGATTCAAAATTGTAAAAAATTAATTTGAGGCAAAAAAAATAATTTTTTTAAATACTCTTTAAACAGATAAAAAATAATGAGTTGAGCACTCCATCATACATTCATTAATTTGTATTTGACTGAGCCAACACAGGTCTTTTATTGTAGGTAATACAAAATGCAAAAGTTTTCTTTTAACTTTTGAGAATAGTGATAGATTGAAAAAAAATGTTGAAGCTTAGGAATTTTTAAATTGTGTTTGGTAATATAGTAAAAATATTTTTATAAAAAAAATTAGGAATACTTTAACTCAAATATATTTTGTAAAATTAAAAACATTTTCAAACACAGTTTAATAACATTAGCAAAGGACTACATTCTTCTCATTGAGCTACAATTCACATTGTTAATGCCCTTGAACATGAATGGCTAAATTTTCAATATCACAGCCCAGAGAGAAATGAACCAGAAACATCTCTATCTTCCAATCTAATTAAAGTGTGTTTGATAATGTGATTGCGGTTGCTTTTATAAGTTTTTTTCACTCAGAAATACATCAAAATGATTTTTTTATTTTTTAAAAATCATTTTTGACATCAACACATCAAAATGATTTGAAAACACTAAAAAAAAATATTAATTTGAAGTAAAGAAGAAAATAAAAAAAAATTCAAATGCAGATAGAAACACGACTTAGAAAAACAATCAAACAACAATGCAGCTTACTTTAGGTAAGATGCACTGGAGGTGATGCATCTTTCTCTTGTACTACTAGTCCTTTACTTACACTCTCGCAGGCCATTAGGTTTTTTAGTGACCATAACACTAGGTGGCGACTCCTGAACCTTATATGTAAACCCTGAGAAATAAATGTTTGCGTAAATTGCAAACTAAATAAATAGAAAATAAAAGTGAAGAAATTCATGTACAAATTTAAATAAAACAAGAACTTGGAAATTTTTGGATATGAATTTTCAGACAAAATATTTCGAGATATTATAAATTTAACTCGGAAATATTGAGGGTTGGACTAAATTAAAGAAAATGAACTAAAGTAAAGAGTTGGGGGTGAAATTATAAGAAATGTAAAGAGGTATAGCTTCATTATAAAAAGAAATGATGTGGGGGCAAAAATAATACATTTAAAGAAAATGGAGTCTAAGTGCAAATAAGAGAAATTATAGGGTATAAATACCCTTCTCCCTTACCCATCAAAACCAGTAGCAGTAATTTAAAAGAGAGGGAGGGAGTTTTTTTATTTTGTTCTTGCCAAATCAAGAGAGAAAAACCAAAAATCTCAAGAACTCGTCCAAGATTACGAGTTTATAGGTAGAATAAACACTTGTGGCAAGGGATTAATAAGAAATTTTAAAGGTAGAGATAGAAGGGAGGGTTGGCTGTCAATAGAAAGGGGGAGCAAAAAATTTTCGACTGGTTAAGGATCGAAACCTTGATTCTTACCAGGTAAGGAGTTCTAAACATGGTTTTATAAGTAGTTTCGAATTTGATTACGAATTGATGCCTTAATGTTGAATTTTAATTAGGGTTCTTAGACTTGAATTTGGAAAATTATATAAATTGTTAAAATTAAGTTAATTCATGTGTTGTATGTGATTGAGGGCATGAAATCATGATGATTCATCAAAGAAAATGCATGGGTAATTGAGTTAGGGGTGGCCGGCCATATGTAGAGCAAATAAGGAAAGGGGGAAATTATGGTTTTTCTTATTGAGTTTATTATTATATGTTTTTTTTTGTGAATATGTGTGAATTGAATGAAATTAGCATTAAAAGAATGAGGGAACTCTTGGTTCCTTAAGGCCATGCTTTCAGCCAATTATGCATAAAAGGGGAAGGATGTTTAATTTGACATATTTAGCTTGATGACATGTGTTTAATTGTGTTGAAATGAAGAAAAATACATGTTGAAATAGGAAGGATTGTGTTTAGAAGAATATTGTTTGAAAAGTTAGTAAAACCAATAAAATATTCTATTATGACATTAAGAGGAAAAATTGAAATAAATAGAGTAAATTGGTTCTCAAAAGATATTTTTGACATCCTTATATGGTATGTGATATGGCTAGGGGTTGAGATAAAAGAGGGAAAGTTGAATTGTGGATGTTGTGAGTAAATGGAAAGGTTGACGAATCTGGACAGGTTCGTCTCCTAACTTTTAGAGAGAATTTGAGTAGGAGGATGAGGGAATTAAGATCAGATTCTTTCATAGGAAATGTAGCTTTGGATGCTGACTAACTAAGGAAATTGGTCTTACTCAATTTGGAGCTATATAACTCCAGTTATGGGTGACCAAACAAGACTGGGTCATGACAAACCCTATACGCCAGTAGTCTGATTCGTTGATGAGTAATTTCAAGTGTCTTGGAGGTAGAACTGGGTTCTCATACCTCAAACGATTTGAATATTCATGTCTTAGCTTTCTAACGAGACCAACCTCACTTGAAACAGAGTCCTAGAACTTTAGATATAGTCAAACATCTAAAGAGAGGTCGAAATGCGACCTCTGCTGGCAGATTCGAAAAGTCGCTAAAGCGACTATCTAGACACTTTAAGGGTGAAAATTGGGTCTTTTCTATTTAGCAAAACATATGATATTACTTCTTAACTTCCAAAAGAAATGAGCCATGTTCTAAATGGAAACATGTAATGATAACTATGGTCGAATAAAGAATTATGATATTAATGGGTGAAATGAGAAAAACATAAAATATAAAGAAATAAATAATTGAAAGAAAGACCTATATTGGTTGTTAATATGATTATTATGAAATATATCCTTGAATGAGGATAATTTATGAGAGATGCCTGTGATTGCATGAGGGACCACAAGTGTGGTGCAGCAACAGGGGAGCACGAGTAGAGCTTCTACTACAGGTAGATGATCTGTACCTATCATTTCTAGTTAAATTCCATGATTTAATATGTTGTTGATGCAAAATATGAATTAATGAATGTTAAATATTATATGAAAGTTTGTGTAATGATATTGTTATTTCGGATAGTATCCCGAATGTATATGTGTTCAAGGTGAATAGTCTTGCATGTGATTTGCCAAGTGATGAAAGTATCGCTGACATAAAAAATATAAGAAGTGTGATATAGGGCATGAACTAGCATACATTTAGTGTATGCTAGGATCCCGGGTAAGGGGATTAATTAGTACTTAAAAGTACATTTTTATCAAGGTTTTATATCATCATTTTGCACTTGAAATATCAATAACTCCTTAACTAGAGCATGTTTTATAATAACAAGTCTGATAATATAAGATACCTTTAATCTGTGATAAATGTTCATTTTAAATATAGGCCTATCACATAAATCAAATGATTGATTGATGAGTTTAACTACCGAAATTGAGAAGACAAAGAGAGGGCTAAGCTTAGAAAAGAGATGCTGGTTGAATTCAAATTGGAACACTATTCGGTTATTAAATCATAACCAGAGCTGTAGAATTTGGATTTAGGTCTGGTTTATATGGATAGAAAGATAAGACATGGTCCTAAAACTTTCATGAGAGTCCAAGATTCAAAAGGACCGTTTTCAAGTTCAAATTGTAGCAACAACAGAGAAGTTGGAATCTGTCCTGCAGCCCAGACACTGTTTAGTGTTTTGCTCATATCTCAAGTTCTAGAAGTCCAAATGACCTCATTCTTATTTTATTGGAAAACCGAGATAATTTCCCAGAACTTTAATGATGACTATCCGTTCAAATTCTGATGTTAGCAATGACATTTTCTGCATACAAGAAAATAAGAATTGTTACCAAGTCAAGAGGTGGCCACCCACTCAATAATTAGTCATCAAATCAATAGTTCTGAATTTTGACTTATAAAAGGAGACATTTGCCATGCATTTAGGCATTTTGTTTTTTAGATCAAGATCTTGCTCTTGCTCTCTTTCTTTGTATTTTGTAATGTTGAAGTTTTATTCCACTCTTGTTTATACTTTTCATTTCCTTTAATATACTTATATAATTATGTTCTTATCTTGTTTATCTATGGTTTCTCTTATTCATATTGTTCAACTAAGTTTATTATGTCAATGTGAAAAGGTTACTCTAATGGTGCAAGAATAAATATAATATAAACTAAACATGGACTTTAATGTTTGATACTAACTTGTTTTGTATTTATTATCTTACTCACTCTTAATACCTTGCTTGTTAAATAGTTAATCTAGATTTGTGTTGAACAACCCTTGGTATAACAAATACTTGGCACTTTCATAGCCTAATTGTAGGTATAACTGACACCTGTGCTATGAAAAGAACTTGATTTGTTGTCAACATAAGTTATCACCATGAATACCTGACAACATTTACAAGTATTAGCATTACTCAAATAAGATAATTAATATAATCATGTTAATAAATTATAATCTGATTGGAACTTCCTTTGTGTGTGGTTTCCAGTTGAATAATAAAAAAATTTATATTATACTTATTTGAAATACCATTAGTGGATCCTCTAACCTTGACAATTATTTTATATTTGTTTAAATTCTTACATCAATATCACATCTCAAAGCTCTCTTTAACTCCTTTTCTGTTATTATCTATTTCTTTGTTTGTAGTTTATACAGTTAACCTCCCTATGGTTCGACCTCGGTCTTGTCAGGTTATTTATTACTTCAACACTCCTACACTTGGGAGAAGACATCAACTCTTTGATCATGTCAAGTTTTTGGCGTCGTTGCCGGGGAGGTAAATTCCTGTATAAATTACAATATTTATTTTATTTTCTCTTTTCACTTTTCTTGTATCTAACTTTGGTTTCTTTTGTTTTGTTTCTTTTTATTTTGTTTTTTTCTTCCTTTTATTCTCTTCCTACACGTGCATGAGAGTTTGGTCACGTACATTAAGTGGTAGACTTTGTAGCGTATCCTCATCATTTCCAAAAAATATGGCCGAAGAAGATAACCAGTCGCTTCATAATGAGAATAATCATGTTAGAACACTTAAAGACCACATGAATCCCACAAGAACAAGTGCACCCTCATGTATAGTTTTTCCTCGTGATGCATCTCACTTAAATTTTCAGCTAGGCATTATTCAACTTTTATCTTCTTTTCATGGCTTAGATCTAGAAAATCCATACTTGCATTTGAGAGAATTTAAAGAAGTTTGTAACACTTATAATGACTTAAATTGTAGCATGAACACCATCAGATTAAAGCTTTTTTCTTTTTCATTAAAAGATAAAGCTAAAACATGGTTACAAAATCTTAGGTCAGGATCCATTCGTGCTTGGGATGAAATGCAACAACAGTTTTTAAAGAAGTTTTTTCCTTCTCATAGAACAAACTCTTTCAAAAGATAAATCACCACATTCACTCAAAAGCCAGGAGAAACATTTTACTACTGTTGGGATATGTATAAAGACTTGCTTAATACTTGTCTTCATCATGGTTTTGAAACATAGAGATAGGCAAATGGTGGAATTGATGTATAATAGAACTTTTGAAGATAAAGACCCTGATGAAGCAATTGAGTACCTAGACTTGTTAGCTGAAAATGCTCTAAATTAGGACACTACAGGTACTTGTGAGGCACGAGGTAAAACTCAACCTCATATATCTAGTGGAGGTATGTACAACCTTAGGGAAGATCATGACCTCCAAGCCAAGTTTGCATCTTTAGCTAGAAAAGTTGAAGCACTAAAATTGAAAAAGAGTGGTCAATTAAAATTTATTCAAGACATTGTGTGTCAAATCTGTGACACTAATAAACACTCAACCAATGATTGTCCAACTTTACCTTCTTTTAGGGAATGTCTCCATGAACAAGCTTATGCTTTAATGTAAACACCCAAAAGAGAATATATATATATATATATATATATATATATATATATATATTGATGACACAATTTTCGCTGCCGATTTCTTGATCGGTAGCAACGCAGTTTTTGTTTTAAAAAAATTTAATTAATTAACTTAAGGAGCTGGGAGGGAGGGGTAAAATCGGTTTTGGATAGACCAAAACAAGAATAAGAACACATCTAAACTAACCCCAAACAACCCACCTCATTTAATGGGGAGTATAAATACAAGGAGGCGAGAGAGGATGACTCTTCCTCTTTCCAAAGTTGTCTCCAACAGCTGTATGTCGCTCTTCCCTTCCTCTTTCCCAACAGAAACCTAAACCAAACCAGTAGAGAGTGCCTTGTGAACATGCGAGGGAGAGATGAGACCTTGAGAGGAGATTGGACAGCTGCCTAGAGGGAAAGGAAAAGGGAGCTAGAAAACATGAAAGGAAGAAGAATGATGAGAACCAGCAGGAGAAGAGAAAGAATACTGTCAAACCTTCCTCAAACTTAATTAGATTCGAAAGGTATGGGTCATGAAACTCCCTTCCTCTTCTCCTTAAGACCCAAAACTAGAAATGAAGAAGAGGACCCTAAGAAACTTAACCTCAGACCTAAGCTAGCTGTGAAGGAAACTAGAATTAACTAAGAGGATAAGGAAACAGAAATGAAATGAGGCTAAATTCGCAGAACATCTAACAAAGAAAATGAATAAAATGGAAATAACAAATTATGGTAGAGGGCTGGCCTTAACTATGGGGTTGGCCAGCATGCATATGTGTGTGTTCTGCTGGAATTTATTGAAAGATTATGTGTTGAAATTAATGGTTTCAATGTGTGCGTCCTGCTGAAAATTGTTGAAAGAGTATATGCTGAAATTGATGGTTTCAATATGTGTGTGTTATGCTGGAACTTAGTGATAGTTGATTTACTAGGATTGTTACAGCATGTGAGTTGTGTGTTCATGCCAAAATGTGAGTTGTCTACAGCGAAATTGTGATTCGCTGCCGAAACTGTGTCGGCTGTAGCGAATTAGCATTTGCTGTCGAAACTGAGTTGTCTGCAGCGAATTAGCATTCGCTGCTGAATTGTGTGTTCTACAGCGAAATTGTGATTCGCTACCGAAACTATGTCATCTGCAGCGAATTGGGATTCACTGCCGAATGGCGTGTTTTGCAGCGAATTTGTGATTTGCTGCCGAATTGAGTGTTCAGCAACGAAATTGTGATTCGTTGCCGAAACTATGTTGTCTGCAGCGAATTGGCATTCGCTATCGAATGGCGTGTCTGCAGCGAATTAACATTCGCTGCCGAATTGAGTGTTCAGCAGTGAAATTGTGATTCGTTGCCAAAACTGTGTCGGTTGCAGCGAATTAACATTCACTGCCGAAACTGAATTGTCTGTAAGGAATTAACATTCGCTGCCGAATTGGGTGTTCAACAGCGAAACTATGATTCGCTACCGAAACTGAGTTGTCTGCAGCGAATGCTAATCGTGTGTTCTGCAGCGAAATTGTGATTCGCTTTTGAAATTGAGTTGTCTGCAACGAACCAGTTTTCACTGCTAAATTGGAGCCTGCAGCGAACCAGTTTCGCTTCCGAATTGGCAGCCTGCAGCAAACTAGTTTTCGCTGCCAATTTCTACAATAGGCCTCCTAAGCTGAAATGACTTAAATGCTAGTAACAATTTCATGGTATGATGATGTAAAATGTGGACACTTGAATGTGAACATATGAATTCTTGAAATAAGTGTGGTGACGAATGTGATTCAAAGATACACATGTACTGATTTGTGACAATTGATGTTTTAAGTGGTGCGGTCGGGATTGGACCATCGTCAAGAAAAGAACAACCTGCAAGTGGAGCAGGTAGGTGACTTGCACCTTCCTTTTTCATACGTTGAATAATGAAATACTTTATCATGAATGTTACCATATTGTGTTAAAACAGATATTAGATTGCCGAACGCTTAAATGTTGACAAATGGTTGATTAGCTTCGGCTAATAGCATCCGAATGGATGACCGGGATGAACAATTGATTAGCTTCGGCTAATGGCATCCGAATGGATGACCGGGATGAAAGATTGATTAGCTTCGGCTAATGACATCCGAATGGATGATCGGGACAAACGATTGATTAACTTTGGTTAATGGCCTCCGAAGGGGATGAATGGGGTGAGTGAACGGTTAACCTTAACAAATGATGCCTTGAAAGGATAGCCGGGTTTAAGATTATGGTTGATTGCAAGAATTGGTGCATCTATATGTACTACAAGTTGTTTATACCAAGTATATGAAGAAACTATAAATGTCATGCTTCAAACATGGGATAATGTTAATGCTTCATTTAACTGCCAGAACGTTTAATTATCATTATTATTATTATTATTAAGTAATCGCATTCTCTTAAATGTCTTGTACTGTAGCAGGGACGTCACACCAACGAGATGTCTAAGAAACCCACTACACGGGAACCTACTTTTGCAAAGAATCATGTAGTTGCATTCTAAATCATAATGTATTTTGTAAGAATCAATGTACTGAACGTATAACTTTTATTAGATCTTTTTGTTTAAATTCATAATGGCTATTAGTAGGATAGGAATGCAAACTCATGTCTATGTATGTATATTTTTTTAATATGAACTTCTAATCATGCAAACATAATATTATGTGTTTATGTAAGATTCACTTCTAAATGAAATGTTGATTGTATGGATCATATTTTGATGATGTGAGGGATCAGGTTCGCCGATTACCGGCACCATGTGTGTCAAGTATAAAAAAAATTTACTGTTGTTTTGGGCTTGAAAAGCCAGGTTGTTACATTTAAACAGTTTCCAAAGGCCCAATCATAACCCATACTCGCAAACATACAACTTTGGTTAGAGAAATCATCCAAATTTCAGTTGGAAGAGTGGTACCAATAATGCACAAACTTCACAACCACCATTTCAAGCCCACCATAATTTTCAAAATTCTCACGGATTTGCACCTCCTTATGCTCCCCCTCCTAGAAGAAATCTTAAGGAAACATTGTATGCATTCATTGAAAAACAAGAGACAATCAACACTCAAAATGCTCAAACTATGGCAAATTTGAAAGATACTCTTGCAAAGTTCACATCTGCTCTCAGTTTTTAGGAGAAAGGTAAGTTTCCATCTCAACCACAGCAAAATCCTAAAGGGCAATACAATTCAAGTGCTAGTAGCTCCGGAAGCCAACACATGGATCAAGTTAAATCAATCATTACTCTCCGCAGTGGTAAGGTTATTGAAAAACCCATTCTTGAACCTTTTGAGAAAGAAGATGAGTTAGTCACTGAGGGTAAGGAAGGGGTTGAATATGAACATTGCAAAGAAAAGATTGATTCCCCACCAGTACTTCCATTTCCTCATGCCACGACCAAACAAAGAAAAGTCAATCACAATTCTGAAATCTTTGAAACTTTCAAACAGGTAAGGATCAATATATTTTTGTTGGATGCTATTAAACAGGTACCTTCTTATGCTAAAATTTTAAAAGACTTGTGCACCGTGAAGAGAAAACTGAATGTGAAAAAGAAAGCCTTTTTAGCCAAACAAGTAAGTGCCATTCTTCAGAACAATAATGCTTTGAAATATAAAGACCCTGGTTGTCCTACAATTTCTTACTTTATTGGAGAACATAAAATTAAAAGAGCTTTACTTGATCTTGGAGTTAGTGTGAATTTACTTCTATATTCGGTTTTTCAAAGTCTCAATCTAGGTGAGTTAAAACTAACTTCTGTAAATCTTTTACTTGATGATAGATTTGTAAAAGTGCCTAGAGGAATAGTTAAAGATGTGTTATTGCAAGTTGATAAATTGATTTATTTTGTAGATTTTATTGTCTTGGATACACAACCTGTTGAAGCATGTAATTCAATTCTAGTTATTTTGGGACGTCCATTTCTTGCAACCTCTAATGCTTTGATTAATTGTAGGAATGCACTAATGAAGTTATATTTTGAAAACATGACATTGGAGATGAATATTTTCAACATTTGCAAGCAACCTAAAGATGATAATGATTTACAGGAAGTAGATCTTATTGAAGAATTAGTTTATGATCAATTTGAATCTACCTTTGAGTAAAACTGAGTTTGATGAATCTGAAGAATTGCAAATGATTTATTCTCAGGAAGAAATCAAGGACAAGAAAGGCACCAAAAAAGTTGTCGCGGATCATTTGTCAAAATTGACAATAGATTCGACATTTGACATCCCACCAATCGATGATTACTTTCCTGACGAATCCTTACTTTCTCTTAGTCCAATGCCTTGGTTTGCTAATTTTATCAATTTTCTAGCTTTAGGATATTTGCCAGCTCATTGGAGCGCCCAAGACAAAAGAAAGTTTTTGAACGAAGTGAAGAACTTTTATTGGGATGACCCTTGCTTATTCAAATATTGTCCTAATTAAATATTTCAAAGATGCATTCATGACAATGAGGTAAGTAGTGTCATTAAATTTTGTCATTTTGAGGCATGTAGGGGTCATCTCATCGAAGAAAACAACTGCAAAAATCTTACAATATGGATTTTACTGGCCCACCATGTTCAAGGACACGCATGCATTCTGTAAAACTTGTGAAAATTGTCAAAAAGTTGATACTGGTCAAAAAGTTTTGCTGTATAATTCTCAACTCCATTTATTTCCAAGAAAGCTAAGATCAAGATGGAGCAGTCCATTTATTGTGAAACATGTGCATCCTTATGGGGCCTATGATATTAAGAATCCAAAGAATGACAATGTTTTTAAGGTAAATGGACATCGTTTGAAAGTTTACTTTGATAATTTTCTTAGTGAAAATGAATCCATTGGTTTGAATAATCCTGTATATAAAGGTTGTTTATTTTGTTTTTCTCACATTGTTTTTGTGTTTCTTTTTGGTGTGACTTTTGTTTTGCTAGTCTCTCTCACCCCGGTCAAATGACGGATAACGGTACTCCATGACTCTTAAGTCGGTTCTTTTAGTTTCCCATAATAACTGATATCTATGTATATATTTGTGCAATTCTTTGTTTTTTCTCCTTTCTTTGCATCTCTTTTCCACTTCTCATCTAAAAAATGGACACCACTCTTGAAAAATTAAAAAAGTATTTTCCCGCTTTGCCTCAAAATGCAATTACAAAAATTTACCGTGCTAGGTGTGCAAGATTGAGGTTGTTAATGAATCATGGAATTCCTGAAGATATTCGCTAGCTAATTGAAGCAAAGAATTCATTTCATACATGCCTAGAACAGGTAAAAGGACATTTGCCAAGAAACATCATGCAAAACGACTGAAAGTCTGTCACAGATGTGCCAGATGGACTTGTAATGCAACATGTTGTTCTTTAGGAATGGTATCTGTAAACTGTGAAGATAAAAAACAATTCATTAAGGATGGACTAAGTAAGGAGTCTTTAGATAATCTTCTATTAACTCTTGAGGTGCATCCTAGTGGAGATGTACATTGTACAATTCATGATTTATGACCACAATTCCATAAAGAACATGATCGACTCAGTCTTGGGAATCTGACTATAAAAGACCCTGTCATCCAATTTTTAAGAAAACTGGATGAGAAGCCTATCCTCGACCTATAAAGGGCTTTTAAACCGTTCTTGGACGTAAAACCAAGGGAAGATGTGAGCCACAATCACAACTACAATTTAAGCCTTAGTTTGTAAGAAAGTGTGTCTTTTGATTTTATTAATATTTGTGTTTTGTTGTTTCTTATATTTGTTTAAGTGTGTTTCGGGTTTGTCAGTGTTTGCTGTTTCAAGTGATGTCTTCTATACTCTATCTTTCTACCTTAAGACATTGAGGACAATGTCTCGTTTTGGTTAGGGGGGAGGGTAGTAGTTGACATAAAAAAAAACTAACTTACTAATTGTTTTTGCTATTATTAAAACCATTTGACAAAATTGTTACTAGGATGGCAGAGTAAAGGAAGGATTTTAGTGACTCTTGAGACGCATCTTAGTAAATATTTTCCAATCGTTATTTGCAATATTCATAACAACGTCTATTAGAATACTTCTTGAAATATTCAGGTTTACAAACTGTCGCATTGTTATCACTTAATTCTGCTCATATACTCATTTAACAAGTATTCTTAAACCTTCATTTTCACACACACACACTTTAACATATGATTGTGGGTTGCATATTGGATTATTAGATTATTTATGTTCTTTTGTTAAAGGTTGTTAGGGAAATGGATAGTAGATAATTTGCAAAAAAAAAAAAACAAATTGATAATATTGATGATAATAAAAACGTAGATAAGTTTGGTTTTGTAGCCTCCCTAACCTAAGCAATTAAGTCTGAATGGGTGTTTTAACACCTAATACCCTAAAGTCAACTGACTTGGGAGCTATTGGCCCAAAGCTTGTTACATGGGTTAAGGAGAAAAGTTTAAGGGAATCAAACATTGCACTATCTACGTATCAGTATCTGCAACCCGAGTTACTAAGCTCGTAGGGGTGTCTCAACACCTAGTGCCCTAAGACCAACTGGTCTGGGAGTCGTTAGCCAAAAGCTCGTTACATGGGTTAAAGATGCATTGTGTTTTAAGTTATATGTCTATATTAAAAAAAAGTAGATAATAATCCCAACCCAAGGAAGTTAACCTTAAACATTAGAACAAAAACAAAATTTCTTCCAAGAAAAGCCCCATAACTATGTGTTGATATATTGAGCATAAAAGGAAGGTTTATTAATATCTTGTTTAAGAAGTATGAAGCAGATAAATAAATCTAATCATAGTTTGTTTATTTGGATAGATTAATGGAAGTTGAATGATAAATGCCTTGCTTTATGGAACTTGCAAATTGTTTTTCTATCTTAACGCTTTGATAACTAGGGACTAGTAATAAGCTGGTTAGGGGGTGTGATTACTATTTAAAAGTGTATTTTTATCAAGGTTTTATATCATCATTTTGCACTTGAAGTATCAATAACTCCTTAACTAGAGCATGTTTTATAATAACATGTATAATAATATAAGATACCTTTAATTTATGGTAAATGTTCATCTTAAATGCAGGTCTATCACATAAATCAAAAGATTGATTGATGAGTTCAACTACTGAAATTGAGAATACAATGAGAGGGTTAAGCTTAGAAAAGAGATGTTGGTTCAGTCCAAACTGGAACACTGTTCAGTCATTAGGTCATATCTGAAGCTGTAGATCTTGTATTTCAATTTGGTTTATATGGATAGAAAGCTAAGATATAGGCCTAAAACATTTATGAAGAGTCCAAAACTCAATTCTACTGTTTGGATGTCCAAATCTTAGCAACAACGGAGAAGTCGGAATCTGTCCTACAGCCCAGACATTGTTTAGTGTTCAACCCATATCTCGAGTTCTAGAAGTCCAAATGCACCGATTTGTTTTTTGATGGAAATCTTAGACAATTTCCTAGAACTTTCATAAGGACAATCTGTTCAAATTATGACGTTAGCAATGACATTTTGTTCAGACAAGAAGATAAGGATTGTCATCAAGTCAATATGTGGCCACCCACTCAACAATTAGTCATCAAATCAATAGTTCTGAATTTTAGCCTATAAAAGGAGGCATTTGCCATGCATTTAAGTATCTTGGTTTTCAGATCAAGATCATGTTCTTGCTCTCTTTCTTTATATTTTTGTAATGCTTAAGTTTTGTTTATATTAATATCTTGTTTATGCTTTTCATTTCATTTCCTTTACTTAGTTAACTTACATCTTATTTATGTTCTTATCTTGTTTATTTATGTTTCTCTCTTTTATTATATTTAGCTAAGTTTATTATGTCAAGGTGAAAAGGTTACACTAATGGTGTAAGAATAAGTATATTATAAACTCAACATGGACTTTAATGTTTGATACTAACATGTTTTGTAATTGTTATCTTGTTCACTTTTAATACTTTGCGTCTTGGGTTGTGTACAGACGGATTCAACCCATTTGGGTCATTTACTGCTCTTTATTCTTGTTGGCTGGTCATACTCACAATTTATAACTTGCCACCAGGAATGTGTATGAGGCTGGAGTTCATGTTTTTATCTACTGTCATACCAGGTCCAAGCAGCCTGGGGCGGAATATAGATGTTTGTCTTCGACCGTTGATTGATGAGTTTGCGCAGTTGTGGTCCTCTGGAGCTCTGACTTATGATATATCGAGGAAACAAAATTTCCTTATGAGGGCGACTTTGATGTGGAGTATCAATGATTTTCCAGCTTATGGAATGCTTTCTGGTTGGAGCACGCATGGGAAACTCGCATGTCCATACTGCATGGAAAACAACAAGGCATTCACGCTAGCAAATGGAGGTAAAGCTTCTTTTTTTGACTGTCACCGTCGCTTCTTGCCACTTCATCACAGGTACAGAAAGAACAGAAAAGATTTCTTTGTTGGCAGAGTTGAAAAAGATGTTGCATCCCCGCGTCTTTCTGGTGAAGAATTGCATGATGTTGTCTCAGAGTACGGTGACATTGTGTTTGGCCTTCAATCAGGTAAGCAAAAGTTTCCTGGTTTTGGTTTGACCCATAATTGGGTAAAGCGAAGTATCTTTTGGGAGCTTCCTTATTGGAAGATCAATCTGCTCCGCTATAACCTTGACGTCATGCACATCAAAAAGAACATGTTTGAGAACATTTTCAACACCATCATGGATGTGAAGGGGAAGACAAAGGACAACATCAAGGCTAGATTGGATATAGCTTTATACTGTAACCGTAAAAATATGGAGTTGGTTTATGATGAGTCACGGGTCGCAAAACCAAGAGCAAGCTTCGTGTTAGATAAAAACGCACAACTGCTAGTCTACAAATGGCTTAAGAGTCAGCGTTTTCTGGATGGACATGCATCGAACATATAAAGGCTGGTTAATATAGAGGACTGCAGATTATATGGAATGAAGAGTCATGACTGCCACGTGTTTATGCAAACACTCATCCCATTAGCTTTTCGTGATTTGTTGTCAAAGGGAATATGGGATGCACTCACGGAGATTAGTCATTTCTTCAGAGATATATGCTCCAGCAAGTTGAATGTTGATCACATTGAGAGGCTTCAAACGAATATCGTCGAGACACTATGCAAACTTGAGATGATATTCCCTCCATCATTTTTTGACTCAATGGAGCATCTCCCTATACATCTACCGTTCGAGGCAAAAGCTGGAGGACCGGTCCAATATAGATGGATGTACCCATTCGAACGGTTAGATATTACAGTTGCAATGTAATTCATATATAAAAGTATTTTATATGTTTTTCTTAATTGAAAATACTTGATTAATATTTCAATGCAGGTACTTGTTTAATCTCAAGAAAAAGGTTAAGAACAAGGCGCATGTTGAGGCTTCGATATGTGAGGCCTATATTGTTGAGGAGATCTCAACATTTATCTCGTACTATTTCGAACCTCATCTGAGAACGAGAATCAATCGCGTTCCACGGCATGATGATGGCGGTGAAGTGCCTTCCAGTGGGAACTTGTCAATATTCTCCAATACTGGACGACCCACACCTAAAAATGTCGTAAGAGGAAGATATTTGTCGGAAATAGAGTTCAAACAAGCACACAACTATGTTCTATTTAACTGTGATGAGCTGAGACCTTTTATTCAGTAAGTTTATACTAATTAAACTTTGTTAGTAATATATTGTTAATTATATATTGTAATATCATACACTCATCATCACTTGTAGGCAACATCGACAATATTTGCTCTCCAATAACTCACAGCTAACCGAATGCCAGATCTTTCAATTACAAGATGAACAGTTTGCCACATGGTTCAGAACACATGTAAGCACTATCACAAACTCATTCTAGCTTGCAAAATTACTGTATGCATATCATTACGAGATTCTTGTTCATTTACTGTTTATTGATGTACATTACATACAAGGTTTATCAAATGGGAAGGAGTGCGCCTAACTCATTGTCTTCACTAAGCTTGGGGCTTGAAAGAAAATGTAAGTGCTACAACGGGTATTTTGTCAATAGATATGTTTTCCATACTGAAGAATATGGGCAAGGAAGAAAGACATACAATAGCGGTGTTTGTGTTAAGGGATCCACTAGTAGTGAGTTAGAAGTTGACTACTATGGTAAATTAGAAGAGGTCGTCGAACTGCAATATCATAACAAACAGAATAGAGTGTTTTTATTCAAATACTATTGGTATGACACGACTGACAAAGGAATTAGAGTTGATCCGCACTATGGTCTGGTCGAAATCAACTCAAAAGCTAGACTCCGCAACATAAACGATGTCTTTGTTTTCGCAAAGCAATGTCAACAAGTTTATTACATATACACTCCTTCATTTAGAAAGGATCGATCAAGAGTTGATTTGTTGTTCGTTTTAAAAATGAAACCCCGGGGTCGTGTCGAGGTTGTTCAGGATGAGAACGAAGACACAAGTGTGCAAGATGAAGTCTTTCAAGTTGGTGAGCTGGTTGAACCATATCGAGTTACTCCTTCGATTGAATTGGAAGAAAATTCAAATTTTCATGTTTTCGATGATAGTCTTGTTGATGTTGACGTAGAGGAGTTGAATGTTGTTTTGAGCTCTAGCGGACAAGCAAATGTGGATGAAGAAGACGATATCCATATTGAAGATTGCGATGAGGGTGATGACAATTCAATTGATGATGAAGAAGAAGAAAATTCTGACTAACAATCAAATTTAAGCCATGTGTAAAACCCTTTCTTTCATGTAATTTAGATTATGGATGATATATTTTGTAACACGAAATATTTATTACTTGAAATGCCACAATCACGAAATAATTACTTGAAATAATTATAGATCATGGATGAT